>Ga0114951_10001344_pt1 | contig 30728 bp, 23 predicted proteins | sample AM7aDNAmetaG_FD_88677 | JGI IMG/M metagenome (GOLD analysis project Ga0114951, IMG submission 88677) | Freshwater microbial communities from Finland to study Microbial Dark Matter (Phase II) - AM7a DNA metaG | ecosystem: Environmental > Aquatic > Freshwater > Lake | place: Finland: Lake Alinen... | reverse complement strand
GCGTATGAGCCGGTGTGGGCGATCGGAACGGGACTGAACGCCACGAAGGAGCAGGCGCAGGAAGTTCACGCGTTTATTCGCGGCGAACTGGCGAAGATTTTCGATGCGGCGACCGCTGCGGGAATCCGCATTCAGTACGGCGGGTCGGTAAAGGCCTCGAACGCGGCGGAGCTGATGAGCCAGCCGGATGTCGACGGAGCCCTGGTCGGCGGAGCATCGCTCAAGGTTGACGAATTCATGGGCATCATCACCGCGGCGGCCGCGGCGAAGAAATAAATGCATAGTCGAGGGGTCGGATAATGAATCCTGGCCCCTTTTTCAGTCCTCTTACGGTTGGACGAACATGATTACTTTTCTGACGTTTGTTTTCATCCTCATTGCCCTGCTGCTGATCATGGTGGTGCTGGTACAGCGCGGCCGCGGTGGCGGGCTGTCGGGCGCGTTTGGCTCCGGCGGGGGCAGTTCGTCAGCCTTCGGAACGAAGACCGGCGACGTGTTCACGACCGTGACGGTGGTGTTGTTTGTCGTGTTTATGCTGATGGGTATCTGGCTGAATTACCGCTACCGGGACTACACGGAAGCCGGAAAGGGCACGATCAAAACGCCCACTCCGGCCGCGACCAACATGGCACCCGAGGATATTTCCAAGTCCATCGAAGACATCACCAATTCGGTCAAGACGCCGGCAACTCCGACGACGGCCGAAGCGCCGAAGGTGCCCGAGACCGCGGTTCCGCCGGCGACTCAGCCCAAGTGATGTGCATCGAAACGCTCAGAAGGTGATGGCTCTATGTTGACCAGCATGACGGGTTTTGGTTCGGCGTCCGCGGATGACCACGGCATTTCGTGTGCGGTGGAGATTCGCGCAGTAAACAACCGCTTCTTCAAGGCGGTGATCAAGCTGCCGGACCGGCTGGCGCTGCTGGAGCCGGAGATTGACCGGCTGCTGCGGGACATCGTGGCACGAGGCTCGATCGTGCTGACCGTGGCGGTGAAGGACCAGGTTTCGACATCTGCGGTGCAGATCAACACACAGGTTCTCAAGACGTATCTCGACCATATCAAGATTTTGGAAACGTCGCTGGGGGGTTCCAAGCAGATGGACCTCGCGACGCTGTTCCTGCTGCCCGGAGTGGTGGAAGCCGGCGACAATACGTCGGAATATCTGGCGACGCATCAGGGACTGGTGGTGCGGCTGGTCAAAGAAGCGATCGTCAAGCTGACCGAGATGCGGAAGCGCGAAGGGGCGGCCCTGTGGGCCGACCTGCAGAAGCACCTGAATGTGATCAAGGAAGCGCTGGGGCAGGTGACGACGCTGGCGCCGAAGGTGGCGAAGGATTATCACGATAAACTGAAGAACCGCGTGTCGCAGATGCTCAGCGATGCGAAGCTGTCGCTTTCGGATACGGATTTGCTGCGCGAAGTGGCGTTGTTTGCGGATCGGGCCGACATCAGCGAGGAGATTTCGCGATTGGGCGGGCACATCGAGCAGTTCACGCACGTGTGCCAGAAGGAAGAACAGGCGGGGCGGAAGCTGGACTTTATCGCCCAGGAAATGCTGCGCGAGGCGAACACGATTGCGAGCAAGGCGAACGACGCGAGCATCGGGCGGCTGACGGTGGACATGAAGTCGGCGATCGATCGCATCAAGGAACAGGTTCAGAATGTGGAATAAGAGGAGGATTCGGTAATCTGGTAATTTGGTAATCTGGTAATTGCGGGGAAGTTACCAACTTAACAAATGGCCCAATTGCTGAATTTACACAGCCCATGTCGCACACGAATACTTGTCATCCAGGGTTGCTGGTCTTTATTTCCGGGCCTTCGGGGGTAGGGAAATCGACGGTTTGCCGGAAGCTGGCGGCGGAGTTGCCGGCGGAGTTCGCAGTATCGGCGACGACGCGGCAGGCGAAGCCGCAGGATGCGCAAGGGAAGAAATACGAGTTTGTGGATCATCCGACATTTCGGAAGCTGCTTGAGGCGGGGGAGCTTTTAGAGTATGCTGAGAAATTCGGCAATTGGTACGGTACGCTGAAAAAGCCCGTGGAAGACGGGGTAAAGGCGGGTCGGACGATCTTGCTGGAGATCGAGGTACAGGGGGCCATACAGGTCCACAAACTGTTCCCCGAGGCGCTGGGCGTATTTATCCTGCCGCCGAGCGAGAAGGATCTGCTGAAGCGTCTGCGTGATCGCGGGCGCGACGACGAGGCGACGATCCAGCAGCGTTTCATGGAAGCGAAGCAGGAAATTCACATGGCCGAGGCGACCGGCATTTACGACTTGCTGGTGGTCAACGAGGATCACGGCGTCGACAAGACGTGCGAAACGATCAAGAAGGCTATCCGAAAATTCCGGGGCGACGAACAGCAGCCCCTCTTTTAGCGACAGGAGCAAAACGAAATGATTGAAGCACTCAAGAGCGACGAAATCGTGCACCGTTTGGGCGGACGGTTTAAGGTTTGTGCGCTGGTGCAACATCGCTGGGGCGAACTGATCAACGGCGCGCGTCCGCTGGTGGAACGCAATGGCCGCAGCGATCTGGAAGTGATCATGGATGAGATTCTTCAGGGGAAGATCGGCATCGACCGGGAGAAGAGCCCAGGCATTACGGAAGCCAAGAAGGCGCTCGGAGAAGAGCTGTAAGGGAAGCAAGAATTAAGAAACAAGAAACAAGAAACGCCCGGGTTACTCCTGGGCGTTTTTTTATTTGCTCTTCTTGACGCGCGGGGAGAGGGCGGCGACTTCTTTGTGGCGGAAGCAGGTGATGAGGTGGTCGTTGACCATGCCAGTCGCCTGCATGTGGGCATAGCAGATGGTGGAACCGACGAACTTGAAGCCGCGCTGCCGGAGATCCTTGCTGAGGGCATCGGAGAGCGGCGTGCGCGGGGGGATTTGCTTGAGCGACTGCCAGGCGTTCTGCAGCGGGCGGCCATCGACGAAACGCCAGATGTAGGCGTCGAAGGTGCCGAACTCTTCCTGGACTTTAAGGAAGGCCTGGGCGTTCTGAATGGCCGAGGCGATCTTGAGGCGGTTGCGGACGATGCCCGCATCGGCCAACAGGCGCTGCGTGTCGTTGACACTGTAGCGGGCGACCTTGACCGGGTCGAAGTGGTGGAACGCTTTGCGGTAGGCGTCGCGCTTTCGGAGGATGGTGAGCCAACTGAGGCCAGCCTGGGCCCCTTCCAAGATGAGAAACTCGAACAGGAGGCGGTCATCGTGGATGGGAACGCCCCACTCGGTGTCGTGGTAGGTCTCATAAATAGGCGTCGTGGCCCATTCGCATCGGGTCATTTGGCACCTCAGTCTGGCAGGCATCAAGCTAGAAAGCTTGTCACCAATCTTCTCAAGCACGCGGGAAGTTTACAATGATATGCAGACGACGATCCGTTACAATTAGGGGATGAAACAGGATCTGTCAGGACGTTCTATCTTAGTGTGCGTCTGCGGCGGCATCGCGGCGTACAAGGTTTGCGATGTAGTGAGCAAACTGGCGCAGGCGCGGGCGAGCGTCAATGTCGCCATGACCGAACGGGCGCAGCATTTCGTGGGGACGACGACGTTTCAAGCGCTCTCGGCCAATCCGGTGTATACCGATCTTTTTACGCACGTCGATACGAAAGACCCCCAGCACATCCGGCTGGCCCAGCATTGCGATCTGATACTCGTTGCGCCATGCACGGCGAACATGCTGGGCAAGATGGCCCATGGCATCGCGGACGATCTGGTGAGCACGCTGCTGCTGGCGGCGGATCCGAAGCGCGTGCTGGTGGCGCCGGCGATGAACGAAGAGATGTGGAATCATCCCGCAACGCAGCGGAATGCCAAGCAGGTGTTTGAAGATGGGGTGCAATTCATCGGGCCGGGCGAGGGATGGCAGGCGTGCCGGACGGTGGGCGTGGGACGTATGAGCGAGCCCGCGGAAATTTTGGAAGCGATTGGCGCCAAGCTGGGGGCGCTGATGGCCCAAAAGAATCCACCGCATTTTGCGCCGTGATGGGATGGGATTGGGAGCAACGGAAAAATTCAGCTGACAGCGGGATGCGGCGCGGTGTTCAGCCGACGAACGCATGAAGCTGGGCAGGAAGTTCACGCAGACCATTTTTCCTGGCCAGGCGCACGTAGTGGTGCATGGAGCGGTGGTAGTGGCGGAGGACGCGGTCGGTGATGGGGATGCGCCGCCCGGTCATTTCGCGGAAGGTCCATTGCCAGACGTAATATTCTTCGAGGCAGCGGCAGCCGTAGCGGCGAAAGCCAATGGCGTGGTGGCCGACTTCGTGGAGGAAGATGGCGGCGGAGACGGGGCTGCGTGGACGCGGGGCGGAGATAAGGCGCTTGATGCTGCCGTCGTCGTAGAGGAGTTCATAGGCCATGCCGGACATGTGGCGGCGCCATTTGCGGACAGAGATCTTGTAGGTTTCCTTGGAATCGCGGATCAGCCGGCGATACGCGGCGGGAGGAATTTGTCCGGCGGATTGGCGCAGGGACGGGGGAATGCGGCGGCCGATGAGCGGCGGCATGGCGAGCAGACCGCGGGTCTCCGTGGAGACCGGTCGCGGCTCGGGGTTTCGGTGAATCTGCGAAATATGTTTCATACGCGAACGTGAGAAAAAAGAGAGGTGATCGTCCGCCAGGTCTGACTTGTTTATCGGCGGGAAGCACCGAAAAGTTGAACGTAGCATTGTAGAATCACGGAAGAGCCGAGGGGCGGGAAAACGTGAGAATCATTCAGAAATGACCAAAGAGGTCTCGGCCACGAGCGTCTCGGGCATGAGGCAACGATTGCCGGCACAGACCTGCGCTTCGATGACGATGCGGACGGGATAGGAGCCGGACCGGGCCTGCGGGGAAATGCGAATCACGGACGTCAGCGTGACGGTGCCCACGTAAACCACCAGATCTTTCCCGGATTCGGTAATGTGTTGCGGCGTGGGGTACGACCAGTGCTGGTCGGTCAGCGGGGCGGTGGTTCGCAGACGTCCGAGGGTGGCAATGAGTGAGGAATCCTGCGGACGATTGGTCTGGATGTGATAGCCGGGTGCGACGCGGAGCGTGACGGCGATGGTCAGCGTATCGCCCGGCCGCCCGGAGAGCAGAGCAATGGGCGCCAAGGCGAGCGGAGCGGAAATTTCGGGACGCTGCGGAACGGACGGGGTTGGGATTTCGGCCGGTTCGGGGCTGACCGGTTCGTGGCTTACAAGGGTGCCAAGCATCGTGGGAAACCATGATGGATTGTGTTCGATCACGGGGGCGAACGCGGTGACGGCGCGATGGGCGGCATCACGGTAGACATCGCTGCCGGTCAACTGCGACAGGCGCAGCAGTCCTTGAACGGCCACGGCGTTGGCGGAGGGCGTGGCGCTATCGGCGGCGTTCTTCATGCGGGCAAAGAGTTGTTCGTGCTGGGGGCCGGTGAAGAAGAAGCCGCCGTTGCGCGCGTCGGAAAAGTCACGGAGCATGATGTCGGCCAGTGCGACGGCGCGTTGGAGGAGAGGCTGGTCGTTGGTGGCTTCGTGCAGATCGATGATGCCGGCGAGGAGGCACGCGTAATCATCGAGGAACGCCGGGGTGTGGCTGCGAAGCTGATCGCCGTTGCTGATGCCGCGGGAGGTGCGAAGGAGGCGGCCATCCGGATCGACGTGATGGGCATAGAGAAAATGGAGGGCTTTGCGCGCCGCGGAAAGGTAGCGCGGCTCATCGAGATTCTTGCCGGCGGCGGCCAGTGCCGAGATCATCAGGCCGTTCCAACCGGTGAGAATCTTGTCATCGAGAGCGGGGCGGACGCGTTGCGCGCGCGCGGCGCGGAGTTTCGTGCATAAGCCGTCGATGCGCTGCTGCAGGTCGGTAAGCGTGCTGTGGAGTGCAGCGGCCAGGTCGGTGACGGAACGATCGATGAGTAGAACATTGGCGCCGGCACCGCCTTCAGCCCAGTTGCCTTCACGCGTGATGTTGAAATGCTCGGCGATGAGATTCACGTCGTCCTGGTGCTCGAGCGCCCGGGAGATTTCATCGAGGGTCCAGATATAAAACTTTCCCTCGACGCCTTCGGAATCGGCATCGAGGGTGGAGTAAAACGCGCCGCTATCGGCGGTCATTTCGCGGAGCCAGAAATCGAGCGTCTGGCGGGCGATGCGGGCGAAATCAGGACGGCCGAGTTGCGTCGCGGCGGTTGCGTAGATGGCCGCGAGTTGGGCGTTGTCGTAGAGCATTTTTTCGAAGTGGGGCACGTGCCAGCGCTGGTCGGTTGAATAGCGCGCAAAGCCGCCGCCGACGTGATCGTAGATGCCGCCGGAGGCCATGGCGTCGAGCGTGCGTGTGAGCATTTCCGTGATTTGGGAGAGCTGCGGCCCGATGGCTGGAGGATTTTTCCGAAGCAGGTTGACGAAGAGGGCGAGGGTCTGGTGCGGGGGGAATTTCGGCGCGCCGCCGAAACCGCCATGGGCCGCGTCGAAGCGATCGGCGTTCTGTTCGATAGCCTTGTGGAGCCATGCATCGAGTGGGATTTCCTCCAGGGCGACGCCGGAGGCGGATTCATCGGCGTGCATGCGGATGGCTTCGACGACGCGCCGGGCCTGTCCGCGAAGATCCTGCTCTTTGGATTTCCACGCATCGGCCAGGGCCCGTTCGAGGCGCGGGAAGCCGGGGCGTCCGAAGCCGTCTTCGGCGGGAAAATACGTGCCGGCGTAAAACGGTTCCAGATCGGGCGTGAGCCATACGGACATGGGCCAACCGCCGGAACCGGACATGATTTGCGTAGCAAGCATGTAGACGTCGTCGAGGTCGGGCCTCTCTTCGCGATCGACCTTGATATTCACGAAATGTTCATTCATGAGGGCGGCGATGTCCTGCTTTTCGAAGACTTCGCGCTCCATGACGTGGCACCAGTGACAGGCGGAGTAACCGATGGAGAGGAAGATCGGCTTGTTCTCCTGGCGGGCGCGCTCGATGGCCTCAGGGCCCCAGGGGTACCATTCGACGGGGTTGTGGGCATGCTGCAGGAGATAGGGGCTGGTCGCGTGGATGAGGCGATTGGCAGTGGCGTCAGCCATGGATATTCCGGGCAAGTGCGGATGCCGTTCAACTTAATGGTAGACGTGGGAAGCGAGATACGCAAAGAAGAAGCATAAAGTTACGGCCGGGCCCGCGACGAGGGGGCGCTCGGGGCTTAGGTCGAGGACTGAATTGGCCGATAACTATTGCGTATGTGCAGCGCCGCTGTGCAGCACTCTATGATCGATCCAGAACGAGCCCATGACTATCGCGGTTACAGATATTCACGCTCACGCACCGGTACTTTCGCAGCCAGAGGCACTGGGCGCTGTGCCGTGGAAATACCGCAGGTTGCTGCGAAAAATCCGCGCACTGGAAGCCCATGTCGCCGGCTATTCGGACAAACAATTGAAGCAGTATATCGATCGTATCCGCGCTGCCGTGCGCGATGGCGAAAATCTAGACGATCATCTGCCGGCGGTCTTCGCCTGCGTTTGCGTGGTGGCACGACACACGTTGAAGATGCGGCCATACAACGTGCAGCTCATCGGCGGGTACGAGTTGCATCGCGGCGCGATTGCGGAAATGGCCACCGGCGAAGGCAAAACGCTGGTCGCCACGCTGCCGGCAACGCTCAACGGCATCACGGGCCGGGGCGTGCATGTCGTGACGGTCAATGACTATCTGGCGAAACGCGATGCCGAGCTCATGTCGCCGCTCTACAACACGCTGGGGCTGTCCGTGGGGGTCATCGTTTCCAACATGTCGGATGATGACCGGCGTGCGGCATATCGCTGCGATATCGTTTACGGAACCAACAAGGAATTCGGGTTTGACTATCTGCGCGATCAGATCAAGATTCACGAGCAGACCAACAAACCGAAGATGGACACCGCGGCGCTGCTGAACCGGCGCGACGCCACGGAACCCGTGATGCGGGCGCTGCAATTCGCGGTGGTGGACGAGGCGGATTCGATTCTGATTGATGAGAGCCGCACACCTCTGATCATCGCCGGTCAGACGGGTCCAAGCCCGCTGGCATGGGCGTATGAGTGGGCGAACAACCTCGCACAGCGCTTTCGGCCGCGGCACGATTTCGATTTGAAGCCGGAAAGACGCACGTTGGAATGGAAGGATGAGGGCCTGCAGCGGCTGCAGAACATTCTGGCCGACACGCAGACCCCGAGCATCTCCGGCGAAAGCTGGCAGAACCTGGTCATCAACGCGCTGCGGGCAAAATGGCTCTTCATCCGCGAACAGCATTATGTCGTACATGATGAAGAGGTAGTAATCGTCGATGAATTCACGGGGCGGCGGATGGAGGGCCGGACGTGGAGCGAGGGGTTGCATCAAGCGGTGCAGGCGAAGGAACGCATGCCGATCAATGCGCCGTCGGAAACGCTGGCCCGCACGACGTACCAGCATTTTTTCGGGCTGTATCAGAAGCTCTCGGGCATGACTGGAACGGCGGCGACAGAACGCGCGGAGTTTCGCAAGGTGTATCGCCTGCGGGTAGTGCGGATTCCGACGCACCGCCCGGTTCGCCGGATTCGCCTGGCCGATCGGATTTATCGCACGCGGCGGGAGAAGTGGAACGCGGTCGCCGCCGAGATCAAGAAGACGATCAAGCACGGCCGACCGGTGCTGGTGGGGACAAGTTCGATCGAGGATTCCGAGGCGCTGTCGCGCGTGCTGAAGGATAAGAAGATCGTGCACGACGTGCTCAACGCCAAGCCGGAAAATGCGCCTCGTGAGGCGGATATCGTCGCGCAGGCCGGGCAGCTTGGGGCGGTGACCATTGCCACGAACATGGCGGGCCGTGGTACGGATATCAAGCTGGGAGCGGGAGTGGCGACGCTGGGGGGATTGCACGTCATCGGCACGCAACGGCATGAATCGCGGCGCGTGGATAACCAGCTTGTCGGACGCTGCGGGCGCCAGGGAGATCCCGGCTCGGCGGTATTTCTGCTGTCATTCCAAGATCCGATTTTGCAGCATCTGCTGAACCGGCGAAAACTGATTCGCCTGCGGAGGCAGGTGCGCGGGGCGTGGGGTGATGAGGTTTCCAACCGACAAACGCGCGGCCTGTTCCGCCGCGCCCAGCTCAAGGTCGAAGCCCTGCACTACCGGCAGAGACAACAACTGATGGAATACGAGGACTGGCTGAATAAGGTCTATCACCAGATGGGCGGCGGCTGATCATTCTTCAGAACAGCGTTGCGGGCTCGGCGGGCGATTGCCGGGCCAGACGCTGCTGAACTTTCTGATACATGGCGAGAAGAAAATCGTTGGTGTCGGCTAATTGCAGCGTGTCGCGATGACCCCATGCGAAGAGGCCAAAGGCGAAGGGAGAAGGTGAGGGGAGGTCGAGCAGTCGCAGGCTTTGATCGGATTGGCGGTGGAGAAATTCCAGTGCCGCCGGGGCCGAAAGAACATCTTCCATGACCGTGCGGCGCGTTTCTGTCAGGAGCAGATGATCGGGATGATGTGTCTGCAGCGCTTCGTAAAGTTTGGTGGCATAGGACTGCATCTGACCGATGAAGCGCTTGCGGCCGAATTTGCGTTGCAGGATCGCATGGGCCCGGATGGCAGTGAAACGGAACTGGGTGCGGAAGAGTTCACTGGTTTCCATGGCGGCAAGCAGATCAGTTCTGAAATTTTCCGGCGTGAGCAGACTGCGAATGAGAGTGCGATCGGCGCGGCGGGCGGCGGAATTCTGATTGACCCAAATCCCAAACGCATAGTCATCGACAACCACCGTCGCCCCGCCGACTGAATCCTTCCCCTCCGCCCCCCCACTGCCGAATCGCTTGTGCATGCGATAAGCCACCAGACGGGCCAGCGCCTCATTGGCGGACCGACCGATCATACTGTGGAAAACCAGCACCGTGGCCGCATCATCGGGAACGCGCTCGACGAGCAGATGGCCGTCAACGGGAATGTCGGCGTAACGGAATTGGGCGTGAAGATATTCGGCGGCGACGCGTGCGGCATCGGCGCCGACGAGGTATTGGCGTGTCAGCATCCGCGCGATGCCTTCCGGCCCCGCCGGAGCGATGGCCCGCACTTTGGCGCGAAACTCGCGGATCGTGGCGGCCAGCCCCGGCTCCATGGAGAGCATCCCGCCGAACCAGCGCGGCACGGTCGGCGACTGGCCCTGCGATTCGGTCACCAGGAGCGTCATGCCTTCGGAGCGTACAAAGCGTACGCATTTGCCGGCGAGCACGAAGCGGTCGCCATATTTGAGGATCTGTGCGAAGCCTTCATCGACCGAGCCGATCTGGCTGCCCTTTCCCGCCGCCCCACCGCGCTCCCATTTCACTTTCACCTGTCCTTCGGAGGTGATCGTGCCGACGTTCTGGGCGTAGAGAGCGAGGACGGCTTTGCGGAGCGGATAGAGCCGGCCGCGGAGAATCACGCGCTGGTTCGCGTAGCTGGCATGGGTTGTTTCGGTTGACTCCGTCGCGTCGTCCATCTCGAACGGTTCAAGCCAGAGTTTGGCCGTGACATTGGCGGTCTCACGCAGTTCCTGGGTGGCGATGAACTGGACGGTGCGGTCAAAGGCCTCGCGCGTAAGATTGGCAAAAGGGAACGTGCGTATGACGAGGGCATAGGCGTCCTCGGTGGAGATACCGTGGGGTTCAGCCTGCAGCGTCAGGCCGATGAGGTGCTGGGCGAGCACGTCGAGGCAATTCCGCGGCACGACGATGGCATCGACCTTTCGCTTACGCATCGCGTCGGCAATGACCAGACTCTCGAGTAGATCGCCCGGCACAGTCGGGATGAATGTGCCCCGGGCGGTTCCGCCGTGGCTGTGACCGGAGCGGCCGACGCGCTGCAAGCCGCGGCCGACACCTTTGGGGGAGTTCAGCAGGACGACGCGATCGATCGTGCCGATGTCGATGCCCAGTTCGAGGCTCGTCGAGCAGACCACGCACCGCAATTCGCCGGCCTTGAGTTTGCGTTCGATGTCCAGCCGCAGGTCGCGATCGAGGCTGGAATGGTGCGCCTCAATCTGCTCGGGCAATATGGGATGTTCGTCCATCGTGCCGGCGTCGATGGCTTGCTGGAAGCGTTTCCGCAGCAGGTACGTGAGGCGTTCGGTGGCAGAGCGAAGGTTAGTGAAGACCAGCGTGGTGCGATGCGCGCGGATGATGCGTTCAAGAGTATCGTAGATGTGGCGGGTGATCGTGGCGGTGGTGGAGAATGGTGTCTTCCCGAAGACGGAAGCGATTTCGAGTTCGAGGGGGCGGTCGAACGATGCATCTGCAATGGCGCAGGGCCGGCCAAAAAGTTCGGAACCGACGAGGAATTCCGCCATGCGTTCGAGCGGGGCGATGGTGGCGGAGAGGCCGATACGCTGCGGATCTTCGCCGCCGGAGCGCATCACGAGGTCGGCCAGGCGTTCGACCGAAAGGGCCAGATCGACGCCGCGTTTGTTCCCGGCAACGCTGTGAAGTTCATCGACAATGATCGTGCGGACTTGCCGCAGGTGATCGCGCATGGAACGCGTGGCCAGGCATAGGGCGAGGCTTTCGGGCGTGGTGATGAGGATGTGCGGAGGGCGCCGGGCCATGCGCTGCCGCTCGGCCGACGTGGTATCTCCGGTGCGCATGGCGACACGGATCGGACTGGGTTCATTCGGACACATACGCGCGGCGATCTCTTCCAGCGGGCGCAGGAGGTTGCGATTGACATCGCTGCCCAACGCCTTGAGCGGGCTGATGTAGACGCACTGCACCGCATCGCCCAGGGCGCCCGCGTCGTGACGCTCCAGGAGATCGGACAGGAGGCTGATGAAGGCACAGAGAGTTTTGCCGCTGCCGGTCGGTGCGCAAATGAGCGTGTGCTGGCCGTCCTGAATGGCGGGGACGGCAAGCTGCTGGGGGGCGGTCAGATCGGAGAAGCGTTCCCGCCACCATGCGGCGACGGGCGGATGGAGGCGCGAAAGAATGGCGTCGGCCGGCTGTGTTGGGAGTGGTGTGAGATGGGAAAACCGCACGTGAGTCCGCGCTCCGTCGCAGAGAAGCCGCCGCGAATCAGCATCACCGGCTCAGCTTCGGGGGCCAGGCGCTGGTCAGTTCCCGCGCCCAGGCTTCATATTCCCGCTGTAAAGCGTTGAGATCCGGCGCGATGTATTTCTTCATATACACCGGACCAGCCACGGTATTCCAGCGTTCGGTGAAATTTTCCACTTCGCGCGGACTGACGCCGGTGCCGGCGAGCGATTTGGCAAGCGTGCCGCTGTCGGCGTCCGCCAGCAGTTCTTGCAGGCCCTTGCTGTATTTCGGCGAATGCTGGAGGAAGAGGACGAAACTCCAGAGCTGGGAATAATACGCATCCACGTGTTTTTGATTCAGCTTAATCACACGGCCCGCGTGAGTGGAGGCCAGTTCGCTGAGTTTCCACATGCGGTTCTCGCGAATGGCCTGCTTGAGCGCCAGCCAGCGGCGATAGTTCATTTCCGGCTTGAACCGCGGCGTCGCCCCTTCCCAATCGATGGCTTCATTTTGCGTGGCCAGCCCTTCTTCCAGCCAGCTCGGAAGCCGATCCTTGAAGGCAAACCAACTGTATTGATGCCACGCTTCATGCGCAACGACGGACAGCGTCTGCTCGCGGCCGATGTCGTAACCCGCGAACACGCCTTCCTGGCAGTAACCGCCGGCGGAAATCTGGAGATAAATCGGCGCGTTGCTCCCCGCGCGGAGATTGGTATAAAACTCCCACTGCGACCGGTTGCCGAAGACGTAGCAATCCAGCGGACCTTTTATGAGACCGTTGGGGTTGTTGGCAACGGCACGTGCGTGGGCGGCTTCGAGGACGCGCCCCAGAAGACGCTGGTAGAGCGGATCGCGAAGAGTCGTGTAAATGCGGTAGTTTTCAGTGCTGATGACGACGCCGTTGTTTTCGGCGAAATCCCATGGGCGCTGGTTGATCGGCTCGCTGGCCAGTTGGGCCAGCGCTCGGGAATCGTAGACGTATCCCACACCGGAACTGGTTTGGCATGCACTGAACGTGCCGACGATGAGCATGCCCGCCAGTGCGACAGCCAACAGGCCGGTCGTGGTACACACCCTCCGGAATGCCCTGATCAACTGCTGGACCAACCGAATCTCCCCACTCAAGAATGCACAAGAAATCGCATCAGGCAATCTTTCAGTATACCGCGAGGAGGGGGCCGGGAATCACAAATAAATGCCGCCTCATGGATTTTTCAGATTTCCGCGGCCATCTTTCCCAAATTATCGTCAGCGTACCACAATGGCCCTGCAACTTTTGACACTCCTCTTCGTGGTATTCGGTATAGACATTCCGTGCCTGGTGCTGTTGTGCCCGGGCTTCCTAACAATCCAAAAGGAGTTTTCATGCGTGTTCTTAGTCGAATTTCACTGGTCGCCGTGGCTTTGGCGACGATTGTCGGCTTTGCGTCAGTCTCGCTCAGCCGGGCGGACGAAGCCCCGGCAGCCGCCACGGGCACCATTTCCGGCAAAGTGGTGGATAAGGATGGCAAGGCGGTCGCAGGTGCCACCGTTCAAGCCGTCAAGCCACGCGAAGCTGGCGAGGCCCACAAGAAGCAGCAGGCCGGTGGGCACCAGGGCCCGGAAAAGATCGGCAAGTCGGCCACTTCCGCCGCCGACGGCACCTATAAACTGACGGACATTCCTGCCGGAAAGGTGAACGTCACCGCACGCTTGCAGGGCGAAGGCTTCGGCCATATTGGACCGATCGAAGTGACCGCCGGCCAAGACACCAAGGCCGATGACATCAAGCTTGAAAAGAAAATGGGTGGTGGCAAGACTCCGTGATTCAATATGTCCACACACCCCACATGGGTAAGCGAGCCGCGTCATGTCGACGCGGCTCGCTTCTTTTTGCCCTTCATACTTCGGCGCGCGACTTCTCCTGCCTTATCCGCGCCACTGCTCCCCCCATAACGACGGCGGCGCAGAGGACGATCACCACGATCAGTGAGGCCGATACGCTGTTGTTGAACACGTTGCGCTGCGCCTGAATTTCCCGAGCGTATCTTGTCACCATCACCGCCGCGGCGCTGGTGGTCGTGATGGTCACAAAGACCAGCGGTCCCAGCGTCACCCAGGCGTACCTGCGCTTGCCGCTGCGCACCAGTACGACGGTAGACACCGCCAGGGCGATGACCGCGAGCATCTGGTTGGCGATGCCGAACATGGGCCAGATGGCCTCCATCGAATTGGAATTGATGAAGTACCACCAGCCGCAGACCATCAAACCCGTAGCCAGAATCGCCGACGGCCACCAGTGCGTCTGGCCCAGTTTGGGATGGATCCATTTGCCCATGGTTTCCTGCAGCAAAAAGCGGCCGACGCGCGTGCCGGCGTCGATGGTGGTGAGGATAAAGAGCGCCTCGAACATGATGGCGAAGTGGTACCAGTACTTGGTCATGCTCTCCATCCACTCCACCCCGCTGCTGGCGGTGCCCAGTATCTTCCGGGCCGCCTCATCGAAGATTTCCGCCATCCCCACCGCCAGCGTCACAGCCCCGCCAGTGCGTCCTTCGAGAGTCTCACCGACCTGGTGTTCCATCTGCCCCAGGGTGGTACGTGCCTGATCATTTTCCGAAAGCTTGACGATCTGCTGTTGGTATTGGGGCAGGTCCTTCCAACTGGTGTTCATGTGATAGTAATGGGCCATCGGCAGACTGGCCGCGGCGATCAGGGCGACGAGGCCGACCAGACCTTCCATCAGCATGGCGCCGTAGCCGATCATGCGTGCGTGGCTTTCCTTGTCGAGCATTTTGGGCGTGGTACCGGAACTGACCAGCGAGTGAAAGCCGCTGATGGCCCCGCACATGATGGTGATGAATACGAATGGGAAGATGGCGCCTTTGACGGTCGGTCCGCCCAGGAGAAAGACACTGTTGATCGCAGGCGCCTGGAGCGCTGGATTAGCGATGATCACGCCCAGCACCAGCAGGGCCACGGTGCCGATCTTCAGAAAGCTGGAGAGATAATCGCGGGGGCAGAGGAGCACCCACACGGGCAGGACGCTGGCAATGAAACCGTAAATCGCCATGGAAAGCGAAATCTGCGATTCCTGCAGATTGAACATATCGCGGAGCTTTTCCAGATCGTTGGCGGGGTCCTGCACGTAGCCGCCGAGCCAGACGGCGCCCAGCGTCAGCACCCCTCCGATGATCGACGCTTCGAGGACTCGGCCCTTGCGCACGCGGGTCATATACCAGCCGACGAGCAGGGCGATGGGGATGGTCAATGCGATGGTCAGCGTTCCCCAGGACGATCCGGGAATCACACGGTTAGCCGCCACATCCTCCCCGATCAGGAGGGATTGTCCGGGCAATTTCCCCGGGACCTGAACGGCAACATCGATGGCGGATAGACCATGCAGCGCCGTCACTTTCAGATCGAATTCCTGCGAAACTTCCACCGCAGCGCCGTTGGCATAGACGATCCGACAGCCGGGTTTGACGCGGTACACGAGCACGTTGTCGTAGCGGTTGTAGGCAGCGATGACGGAATGCTCCGGCGCCACGAATTGTGTGCCGGCAGGAAAAGTCACCTTCTCACCGCCCAGCGCTTTGACGACCACTTTTCCCAGTCCCGCCAGGGCGATCACCAGGACGAAGAGAATACCGACGGTGGCGGCGGTGCCCGTGGCCGGGCCGACCTCATCGTAGGCGATGCGCGCCAGCGATTTGCCTTCGCGCCGGGTGGAAAAAACCAGCACGACAAAATCCTGCACCGCCCCGCCGAGGCACACACCGATGAGAATCCACAGCAGCCCGGGCAGGTATCCGAACTGTGCCGCCAGCACGGGACCGATCAGCGGGCCGGCGCCGGAAATCGCGGCGAAGTGGTGGCCGAAGAGCACCCAGCGATTGGTCGGATCGTAATTGTGGCCGTCGCGAAGCGTGTGCGCGGGTGTGACGCGTGTGTCATCCAATGCCAGCACTTTGGCGGCAATGAACGCACTGTAGTACCGGTAGGCGATCGTCAGCACGAGCAGGACGATCAGCATCAGCGGCAATCCGTGGGAGAGATGTTCGGCAAGCCATTGCATCAGATTCATGCGCCTCTAGCGGGTACGAAACGGTGATAGCGTAACGGGAATCGTTCCAATGAACCACGATCGAGCAATGACGCCAGCGCACGAAGTTTCAGGTTTCCATGCGCAAGTTTCAAGAGCCCCATCCCATGCGGGCAAAAACAAGATCGCCGTGGAACGTTCCACGGCGATCTGCGTATCTGCTTCAAGACGGCTCGATCAGTGGTGCACGATGGTCGTGTTGTAGTAGCCGATCATCGCGAAGAAGCGGTTGGCGTTGAGGATCGGGACGCTGGACTGCTTGGCGTCGGTGATCACGACATCGTACTGCTTCTGCTTGGCAAGCTGGGCATCGACCACGCCGCCGGGTTGATCGCCGCCCTCGGCCTGAATCGTCGGAGAAGCGGGACGAGCGCCGACGACCAGGAAGTCGGTCTGGGTGGTCAGCTTATCTTCCACGATGCCGCCCCAGAGCTGGATCATGCGGATGAGGCGTTCGCGTTCGGCAGAGGTGGCCTGCCCATCGCCATCAAGGTCGAAATCGCCGTAGACCACAAACCGGAACTTCCGGTTCTTGTCCTGGTTGTAAACGGGGTTGGCGATGAGATCGCCGGCCTGGATGGTCTGGCCTTTTTCGACATAGGTGATGCGGCAGAGCGATTCGGCCTCGCCGACATCGAGTACTTCGACGCCGCCCTTGCCGCGGGCTTCGGCGTCGGTGTCAAAGCGAACGCCATACTTCGGATCGTAGATCGCGAAGGTGAGCCCCGGCAGAACGCGGTCACGTTTGCCGAGGTTGATGTAGCATTCGCCCGAACTGGTGCCGGCGCGAACGATCAAGCCATCGACCTCACGCGCCACATTGGTTTTGCCGGCCGGGCGGAGGCGGCTGATGGCCTCACGCAAAGTGGCGATCTGGTTGTTGAGCTTGATGATTTCCTGCTTGTGCTGCTCTATCTGCAACACAAACTCGCGGCGCATCTTTTCGGTGTCTTCCTTGAGCGTGGTGATCTGCTTTTCATAATCCCCGGCGATCTTGTCTTTCTCGGCCTTGGCCAGCGACAGGTCCGCGTTGACCTTCACGAGTTCATCCTTGCGCTCCTGCTCGTTCTTGGTCGCCTGCTCCAGCGACGTCTTGAACGTCGCCTTCGTTTGATCAAACTGCGCCTCTTCATCGTGCAGACGAATGCTCAGGGCTTCGTATTCTTTGGCCGCTCTAGCCAAATCGGAGCTCAGTGCGTTGGCCGCAGCAATCAGCGAAACATCTTTCTTGCCTACCCGATCCAGCGTCGTCTTCACCTTGCCGTTATCCAGGTTGGTCAAATCACCCGTCGACGCCCCGGAGGGTCCGTCGATCGCCAGCTTCAGCGCTTCGATCTGCTTGCGAGAGGCCGCGATGGCGGTATCCGTCGGGCTGCCGGCGATCAACTGATCGACATAGGGGTTGTCCTGCGGAGAAGCCAGGCGCGCAATGCGCTTCTCCATCGCTTCCCTGGCCTTGTTGGACTTATCCAACTGCATGTAGATCAGGATCGCGACGGCCACAGCAATCACGAAAAGAAAAATGAAAATGATCAACGCATACGGGGGAGAACTTCGGGGACGCACCACTGCCATGGGGAAACCTCCAAAGAACGGCTTCGGACGCCATCAACCGCCAGAAAGGCGCCGCGGGGATCAACCCGCAGCTTAAGCTAAGTAGAATATCACCGGGGCATCCGTTTAGGTCAAGCGAAAATACCCCCTGAAAACTCCGAACAAATTGAAAGTAGTCTGAAGCACCCCCATAATGCCTACCATGCAACACACTTTTCCGTTCGATCCCACCTACGGCTACGACGAAGCAGCGCTGCGGGCGATCCAGTCTCCCCCGCATCCGGAGGACTTCGCCGCCTACTGGCAGGCCACTTACGCCGAGGCCATGGAAACACCCCTGAATATCCAGCAGCGGCCATTGGTGTCGCCTCACACGGACTACGATCTTTTCGAAATTGAATTCGATAGCCTGCACAAAATTCGCATCGGCGGGTGGCTGGCCGTTCCCCGGGGAAAATTCACCCATGGCATGGTCGTCGGTCACGGCTATGGTGGCCGCGATGGGCCCGGCTTGCCGCTACCGGGGGCTCCGGCTGCGGCCATATTTCCCTGTGCCCGGGGGTTCAACCGCTCAGCCCGACCGGATCTGCCGGACCAGTCGCCCCAACACGTCCTCCATGGCATCGATTCCCGTGACACGTATATTCATCGCGGCTGCGCTGCGGACATCTGGGCCGCGGCTTCGGCCCTCCTGCAGCTCTTCCCCAAGGTTGCCGAAAACCTATTCTATAACGGCGGCAGTTTCGGCGGCGGCATCGGGGCGCTGGCCCTGCCCTGGGACCCACGCTTCTCCCGGGCCTTTCTCGATGTACCAAGTTTCGGCAATCATCCGCTGCGCGTCACGCTCCCGTGCGTCGGCAGCGGAGAGGCGGTCCGGCTCCTGCATGAACGCAAACCGGAAATTCTCAATGTCCTGCGTTATTTTGATTCCGCCTCGGCGGCACGTTTCATCCGCATTCCCACCCTGGTCGGCTGCGCGCTCTTCGATCCGGCGGTTCCGCCTCCGGGACAGTTTTCCGTCTACAACAACCTCGCCGGCCCCAAATCCCTGTTCATTCACCCCGCCAACCATTTCGGTTATCCGGAATCTGCCGAGGTTACCGCACAGCTCTACCGCCGGCTCCGCGAATGGTTCCAGGCGTAACGTCAAACCGTCCGGTGCTCATCCCGAATGCCTGCCGCCAGCCGCCCCCCGGATCGACCGCTGCATCGTCAGTTCCATCAAGCGCTGATGTGTGCCGCGTTCCGGCTCGCCGGGACCTGGGTGGCGCTGCACCCACGAACCATCCGAATGTAAATCCCAGGCCTGGCGGTTGTCCGCCAGCATAATTTCCAGAATTTCTTTCAGGCGGGCCTGCATGGCCGTATCTTCGATCGGCACGGCCGCTTCCACGCGGTGCGAGAGATTGCGGCTCATCCAGTCGGCCGAACCCATCACATATTCGCTGTTGCCGGCGTTGTGAAAATAGAAAATCCGCGAGTGCTCCAGGAATCGCCCGATCACGCTGCTGACGCGGATATTTTCCGACAGCCCCGCAACCCCCGGCCGCAGGCAGCAGAACCCGCGGACGATCAAATCAATCTTCACCCCCGCCTGCGAAGCCTCGTACAGCTTGGTGATCACTTCCGCATCTTCCAGCTGGTTCATCTTGCCGATGATCCGTGCTTCGCGGCCGGCCCTGGCCAGCTCGATCTCGCGCTGGATCATGGCCAGAAACTTCGGCCGCATTTCCAGCGGAGCCACCAGCAATTTCCGGTAGTTCCTCTTGAGCGATCGACCGGTGAGGAACGCGAACAAATCGACGACGTCCTCGCAAATATCCTCGCGGCAGGTGAACAACCCGAGGTCGGTATAAAGCTGTGCGGTTTTTGAATTGTAATTTCCCGTCGCCACGTGCGCGTAACAGCGCAGACGGTCGTCCTCCCGCCGCACCACCAGCGCCGTCTTCGTATGCGTCTTTAGTCCAAGAATCCCGTAGACGACATGCGCCCCGGCATTCTCCAGCGTCTGCGCCCACTGAATGTTCCGTTCTTCATCGAACCGCGCCTTCAACTCCACCAGCACTGCCACCTGTTTCCCCGCTTCCGCGGCACGCGCCAATGCACTGACGAACGGCGAATCGCCGCTCGTGCGGTAAAGCGTCATCTTGATGGCGGCAACTTTGGGATCCTTCACCGCTGAGAGTACAAACCGCTCGACGGAACTATCGAATGACTCATACGGATGATGCACCAGCACATCACCGCTACGAATGATCGCGAAAATATCTGCCTCCGGGTCGGCCAGCGCCGGCGCCACATCCGGCTTCCAGACCGGCGCCAACAGGTCCGGCCGGTCCACCGCCGTGGCAATCGACATCAGGTCCGACTTGCCCAGCGGCTCGGGTAGTTCGTAAATTGCATCCTCGGTGACTTCGAGCCCCTCAATCAGGAATTGCCGCATCTCCGCCGACATATTCGACGCGATCTGTACCCGCACCGTATCGGCGAACCGCCGCGCCCGCAGTTCTTCCTGCACTGTTTCCAGCAGGTCCTCCGGATCCTCCACCTCGGCCTCGACCTCGGCATTGCGCGTCACGCGGAAATGCTGATGCTCCAGAATTTCCATCCCCGGAAACAACTCCGACAGCCGCGCTTCAATCAGTGATTCAATCGGCACGAACACATACTGCTTGCCGTCGCGGACGGTCAGCCAGCGGCTCAACGTCTGTGGCACCTTGATGCGGGCGAACAAATGCTCCGCCTGTCCAGGCTGCTTCAGCAACACCCCGATCGACAAACTCAAATTACTGATAAACGGAAACGGATGCCCCGGGTCGACCGCCAGCGGGGTCAGGATCGGAAAAATCTGGGCATGAAAATAATCGTCCGCACTGGCCTGCTGCTCCGAAGTCAACTCGACGTAGTCCCGCAGCGCGATCCCCTCGCGCTCCAACTCCGGCCGCAGATGGTTCTGCCACAGATCCACCACCTCACGCGTCATCTCCATGATGCGCTGCCGCACCACCGCGTAATGCTGTTCCGGCGTCAGGCCATCAGGCGTGAGGACCGGTGTTCCCGCAGCCTCTTTTCGCTGCAGCAATCCGATACGTTTCATGAAGAATTCGTCTGAGTTGCTGGAGTAGATCGCCAGAAACTTCAGCCGTTCCAGCAGCGGCGTTCGCGGATCGGAAGCCTCGTGCATCACGCGGCGATTAAAATCGAGCCAGGAAAGGTCCCGATTGAAAAAAGGCGTGACCTGCACCGGCAACGGTCCCGGCGGAGTGTTTGCGATCGTCATCGGTTTGTCCACGGAGGCCATAAATCCATCATCTCCCGCACGCACAGCCGATCACTCTCCCACCAGCTCACGCGAACCATACTGGTATCACACCCATTCTACCCCTGCAATCGTTACAGCGCTACGAAAGCCTTTCTCCCGCATTTTTAACCAAATCCTAAAGATACGTCGGCCCGAGTGGGCCGAAACTTTCTGTAGTTGTGAGGCCACGGACCCCTTACCCCCCACCCCCTCATGCCCGTCCCGTCCCCTCCGTCAAACCAGATTTCCTATCTGTTCGACAACCGCCCGGGCGGCTCTAGACTACCGGGGTGTCAAGGCCGCCAAGCCACGGGAGCAATCCCAGCAGCAGTGAATGAGCTGCTCACTGACCCTAACTCACAGAGCCGTGTAGACTTCGCAAGTTGCTGCGGCTGAACACCGAACTCATGAGCCAGCGACCTCTGCAACTCAGTCCAAATTATCTCTTCTGGCCAGTCCATAGCATTGAGTGGTTCAAGTTGCGGGGCTTCAAGACTAGCAAGATCTGCCGCCAAGAATGACGGCCGGTCATGACCCTCAGGGATCGCCGGCAAGACTAGACGCCCCACGACACCCAGCACAAACGCCACCGGTACACATGCCGCAATGAATAGCAAGCGACCTAGTATTCGCACCCCTGGAATATTTTGCCCCGGCTTTCCATCATCAAATGTTATTGCCAAGAGGACCATCCCAGCCAACACGAGGACCACGGACACAATCCCTAGAGCAAGCGAAGTTTTCGGCGACAGGCCAAGAGCGGGCAGTGGCACGCCCAATTCCTGCCGCAGTTTGGTCCAGAATGCCCGCCGACGCCCCCTCGGAACCATGTCGTTCAGGGAACAACACGCGGGGAGACCGCAGTCTAGACCGTTGCGCTCAATGGCTTCGCGTATAACCTGAAGATGCTGTGGATTGAATTCGCATTGTGGTTGCTGTCCGTTTGCGTTGAGGGATTCACGCACCATCGTCACGAGAGTCCCCAAGGTTGTATCATCGTTCACGACACTGGGCGAACGATTGACTAGCAGAAAGGTAAAATGCACAGCCTCGTTTGCTCGCAGCACTTTCGAGCTCACAGTTCGAGAGACAACGGCAAAGGCTCCGTTTGCGGTAAGCTCTTCGCTCCGCTTGAGATTGCGGGCCGTCATCAACAGCAGAGCTACGCCAGCCGCAGCAATCAAAGGACCTATGCATGCAAGACCGGCAGGTGAATGTGGTGCTGCGCCCCACCCCCCGAGCCCTAGACCCACCACAACTCCAATTGCACCAAGCGTGATACGCGTACTGGGAAGTGTCCATAGTGATCGTGTGGTCCTTCGCGTCCTACCTCCCACCGGTATTCCTCCTCTTAGCCCAGATGCATGCGTTTATGCTAATCGGCGCATCAGTAGGCCGCAAACCTAGTGCGCCGCAAATATTGCATATCGGCACCACGCCACTGACTCAGGTACCGCGACGGTCACGGAGCAGCGCGGGTGGCAGCGGGGGCAGTGCGCTGCCCTCTCAAAATGCTACGCCACCTTTCGGGAAGCTTTCGCGGAATAATCGCGGCCCACGAACCACGACTCACGGGCCACGATAGACAACCCCGCACCTCTGCCGCCTCCGCTCCTCTTTCGCGTTTCGCCTTTCGCGCTTTGCGTTTTTCTTTTCACCTCCCCCCCTCCCTCATCTTCCGTTACGATGCACCCAATATGATCGACACCCACATCCCTGCCCTTGAGCCCGCCCCCGTCCGACGCCCATGGTGCGTCTGGGCCGCCGTCGTCCTCATCCTCCTCGGCGCATTCTTCAACCTCTACTTTCTCTATCACCACTGCCCCATCGACCTCTCCGAAGACGAATCACATTATTGGGAGTGGTCCCGCCATATCGACTACGGCTATTACTCCAAACCCCCCGGCATCGCGTGGGTCCTCTTCGCCGCGGCCCGCGTGGGCCGCGCGCTGGGTTTGCCCGAGTCCGCCTCCGGTGAACAACTCATGCCGGTGCTCCGCACGCCTGCCGTCCTCTTCGGCATCCTTTCCGGCCTTCTCTCCCTCGCCCTCGCCCGCCGCATCTTCCGCGATGATCGCGCCGCCCTGGCCGTCATCCTCCTCTCCGCCGCCGCTCCCATGTTCTCCGTCGGCAGCGTCCTCATCACCATCGACTCCCCCATGTACCTATGCTGGGCCGCCACCGTCTACTGCCTCTGGCGGCATGTCGAAAGCAGTGGTCAGTGGCCAGTGGTCAGTGGCCAGAGAGCCGAAGGCACCACCCCACGAACCACGGACCACGAACCACGGACCACGACCCCCACGCGCTGGCTCTCTGCCGCCGCCCTCGCCTGCGCCGCAGGCATGCTCTTCAAGCCCGTCCTCATCGCCATCCCCCTCTGCGTCCTCATCGCCGCCGCGCTTCATCCCGCCCTTCGCCGCGCTTTTAAAACCTGGCATATGCTCCCCGCCGTCCTCATCGTTCTGGCCTCGCAAATCCCCGTCATCCTCTGGAACGCCCAACATCATTGGGTGACGTTCAAGCACATCGGCAAACAAGGTGGCTTCGTCAGCGGCATCTCCACCACCCCCTCACACTGGTACGACCCCCTCGCCCGTCTCGGCGAATACCTCGCCGCCCAAGCCGGCGGAATGGGCGGACCGCTCTTCATTCTCATCGTCCTCGCCGTCATTCACGCCCTGAAACATAGGCAAGAACCACGACCCACGGCCCACGACCCACGGCCCACAACCCACGGCCCCTCCTTCCTCCTCGCCTTCTCCCTACCTCTCTGGTTCTTCTACCTCCTGATGAACCTCTGGGCCCATACCGAACCCAACTGGCCTGCCGCAGCCTATTTCGCCGCCATGGTTCTCCTGTCAGGATTTGTCGTGGAACTGTGGACGCGCATACCCCCGCCCCGACGAACGAAAATTTTCATCGTCGTTACGATCATCTGGGGCATCCTGCTCTCGCAGATCGCGCAGAACACATCCCGCATCTACCCCCAAATCGCCGCCAGCCTTGAACCCCTGAAAGGCACCCAGAAATATTTCAAATCCCGCCTCCATCCGCGAAATTGGGATCCATCCGCCCGTCTGAAGGGCCTGCAGGAACGCGCCGCCATCGTGCAACGGGTGCGCGAAGAAATGAAAGCCCAGACCGGAAGCGACCCGCTCATCATCACCAACCGCTACGACACCAGCAGTTCGCTGGCGTTCTATCTGCCGGATCAGCCCTTCGTCTACAGCGTCGGGTCTCTCGTCGGCAGCCGGCAAAGCCAGTACGACGTCTGGCCGGGCCTCAACGAGAAAGCTGCCGATGGGACCCTTCTCCATGCCGGACAAAACGCCCTCGTGATTGGCGCATTCGACTCCGAACCACTGCAAAACGTGCTGACGCCGGCGTTCGAACGCCTCGAAGGACCCGTTGCTTTCCCGATCATCTACCGTGGCATTATCATGAAGGATGTGGCCATCTACCGGGCCTACGGATTCAAGGGGCTACCCGCGCGGCCATCTGATTCGTATTAGTAGTATCTGTAATCCTCATACGGACCGGATTCCGAAAATGCACCAGACCTTCCTGCAGTTTGCCCCCCTCCTGGCGGCAGAAACCACCGATGAGGCCAAGACAAGAGCCATCATCTGGCTGGCGATCATTATGCTGATGGTGCTCCTCGGCGGGGGGATCATCCTTATCATGCGCAGTAAACTTGGTGCCAAGGAAGCGGACCGTTCCTCTGCCCATGATGTCGGCTTTTCACTGTCCGATCTGCGGGCCATGCGCGACCGGGGCGAAATTACTCCGGAAGAATACGAGGTTACCCGGGCCAGGATCATTGCCAAGATCAAAGGTACCGTTCCCGATACGCCGGTGCTAAAGAATAAGGGCGCACCTGCGCCGGCCACCTCCATCCCGGATCCTCCCGCCGCACCGCCGGATCCACCTGCCGCACCAGAAAATCCCGCTCCCAGCGAACCAGAGACACCAAAGTGAGCCCGGGCACATAAAATACGCATTTTGGAAATCCGAAGTGGCCCGCGTCATTCGGAACTCTGACCTTCTGAGGCATCGTCCCGCTTCTTGTGTATTTCCTCTCAACATCAATAGACGATGCACCCGACAATTCCTATGATAGACTGCCAGTGGCGGCACTCGGTTCGCTTTTGTGTTTTGGCCTTCGTCCGGTGCTAGCCACTCACCGGTGACCTCGACGAGTGTCTGCTAAGCTTTTGAGCTTTGCTCGATCAATACCTGGAAGGGATTTCATGGCGCTACAAACCGGTAACACCAGCGGCGGCGGGCCCACCACCCCCGGCGGTACAGGCGGTGGGGGCACGGGCGGCACCGGCGGCGGCGGTTCCGGCGGAGGGTTCCGCGGACGCAAAGTCACCAACTGCTCTTTCTGCGGCAAGTCGTCCCGCGAAGTCGGCCCCATGGTCGAAGGCCCCAACGATATCTACATTTGCTCCAACTGCACGGAACTCTGCCAGAACATCTTCCGCCAGGAAAAACGGAAGGTCTCCGGCAGCCGCCCGATGTTCGGACAGATACCCTCACCCCGCCAACTCAAAGAGTTCATGGATCAGTACGTAATCGGACAGGAATCCGCCAAGCGGGCCATGTCCGTCGCCGTGCATAATCACTACAAACGCCTCGCCCACGCGGATGCCGCCGGTACCGGCGGCGACGATATCGAAATCGATAAGTCCAACGTGCTGCTCATCGGACCGACCGGCTCCGGCAAGACGCTGCTGGCACGCACCCTCGCACGCTGCCTCAACGTGCCCTTCGCCATCGGAGATGCCACTACCCTCACCGAGGCCGGCTACGTCGGCGAAGACGTCGAAAACCTCCTCCTCAAACTCCTCCAGTCCGCCGACTACGATCTCGAAGCCGCCCAACGCGGCATCATCTACATCGACGAGATCGACAAGATCGGCAAGACCAACATGAACGTCTCCATCACCCGCGATGTCTCCGGTGAAGGCGTCCAGCAGGCCCTGCTCAAAATGCTCGAAGGCACTGTCGCCAACGTCCCCCCGCAGGGCGGACGCAAACATCCCGAGCAGCAGTACATTCAGCTCGACACGTCGCACATCCTCTTCATCTGCGGCGGCACGTTCGTCGGCCTCGAACAGATCATCGGCAAACGCCTCGGCCGCAAGATGATCGGCTTCAACTCCGAAGTCGCCGGCCGACAGGAAACTGAAGATGACAAGGGCAAACTCCTCTCCAAGGTTCAGCCCGATGACCTCATCGAGTACGGCATGATCCCCGAATTCATTGGCCGCCTTCCGGTGGTCGCCACCCTCATGCCGCTGACCGTCCCGGCCATGATTCAAATTCTCACCGAGCCGAAGAACGCCTTGGTCAAGCAATATCAGAAGTTCTTCCAGATGGAGGGTTGCGAACTCGAATTCACCGAAGGCTCGCTCAAACTCATCGCCCAGCGCGCCCTCAAACGCGACACCGGCGCCCGCGCCCTCCGCAGCGTGCTGGAAGAAATCATGCTCGACCTGATGTACCAGCTTCCAGATCTGCAGCAGCGCGGCAAGTACATCATGTCGGAAGAGGTCATCAACGGCGAAGTCGGCCTGTTCGACCGCAAACCGATCCCCATCAAGGAAAGCGCCTGATTTCCTCCCTGTAACTGCCGCCCACCCACGAGCCCGCCCCAAAGCGGGCTTGTTTTCTATTGACGCTTGCTTATTGCTCAGGCCCAGCCCATACAATCTGCCGAAAGCGCGTTCGTTTCCCTCATCAGTACCACCCCAAAGTGGTCGATAATCTACACGAGCTCAGCATCTCTTCGGCTCCCCGGAGAACTTATGCCGGACAATCCTGGCGCCAATCCGCCCTTTCGCACTCCCCCCGCGATTCCCGCGGCCCGGCCCCCGCATATGCCCGATCCTCTCTCCTCGCAATTCCTCCCGGGAGCCATGGTCGAACGCCGAAACCTCAAACGCCCGGACGACCGCGCCGCGCTCAGCCACCGCTCCATCACCATCGGCCTGCTGCTGGTCGTCCTCATCGCCGCCTTCACGCCGTACAACGATTACATCCTCCAAAACTCCCCCTTCATCGGCAATCACCTCCCCATCGGTATTTTCTTCCTGATGGCGTTGCTCGTCCTGATCGTTAATCCCGTTCTTCAGTTCTTCAAAAACGCACCGCTTTCCACCGGCGAACTCGTCGTGATCGTCACGATGATGCTGGTCTCGGCCGCCGTCCCCTCCTCCGGCCTCATGCGCTACCTCGAACCGATGCTCGTCTCCCCCTTCCGCCTCGTACAGGAAGCGCCGTGGCTCAAGAACATCGCCAACCTCATTCCCTCCTGGCTTGTCCCCACGAAAGACCCCGCCAGCCCACTCGTCTCCAATTACTGGCTCGGCCTCGATCCGCATCAGACCACCAACATTCCCATCCTTCCGTTCATCCTCCCGAAGCTCCTGTGGGGCATCCTCATCGCCGCCATCCTCTCCATGGCCATGTTCCTCGCCGCCATCTTTCGCAAACAGTGGGTGCACCATGAAAGGCTGACCTATCCGCTGGCGACGATCCCTCTGGAACTCCTCGCCGCCCCGGAATCCGGCCGCTTCTACAATCGCCTGTGGCGCAACCCCGTCCTCTGGGCAGGCGCCGCCATCCCGATTCTCATGTATACGCTCGCCGGCCTGCATGACCAGTTTCCCGGAGTCCCCTTCATCAAACTCGATTTCGATTTCCGCGACGCCTTCACCGAGAAACCCTGGAACGCGCTGCCATACCACATCACCTCGGGCAGACTCTACCTCGCCGTCGTCGGCATCTGCTTCTTCATCCCCTCCGAAATCGCCTTTTCCCTTTGGTTCTTCCTCGCCATCAACGCCCTGGCCCGCGTGGTCTTCTCCCAAACACCCGTCGACCTTGATCAACACGAATCCACCCGCGCCATGGGCATCTACATCGGCTACTTCGCCGGTCTCCTCTGGCTCGCCCGCTTTCATCTCCGCCACGTCGTTCTCTCCGCATTCAGACGCACCCCGCGCGAAGACAATGAAGTCGCCTCCTACCGCACCCTCTTCTTCGGCTGGCTGATCTCCACCGGCGTCGCCCTGCTCTGGCTCATCGTCGCCGGCATGAATCCCCTCGTCGCCGCGCTGCTGCTCTTCCTGGGAACCGTCCTGATCACCCTGATGTCACGCATCGTCGCAGAAACCGGCCTCTTCTTCGTCGGCCCGATGTGGTGGCCCAGCGATTTTATCAAGCACCTCTTCACCTGGCGCCTCATTAATGCGCCTTCCATGCTCTGGACCCAGATCACCTCCCGTATCTTTTTCCAGGACCTCCGCGAAACCCTCATGCCCTTCGCCAGCGATTCACTCCGCATGGGCCAGGAGGTCCCCTCAGCCCAGCGCACCCGCTGGTTCAAGTACCTGTTCCTCGCACTGGCCGTCTCCGTTTTGGTGTCCGGATCGATGCACCACTACCTGTCCTATTCCTATGGCCGCGAGGCGATCAACGACCGCTGGGCCACGGTTCAGATGCCCTTCGACGCAATGCAGGAAACCTACGCCTCCGCCAACGGCTCCGCATCCGACCGCGGCACGGCCGCCACCTCCTGGGGACACTTCGGCATCGGCTCAGTGCTGGTTGCGGTGCTCATGATCGGACGCGTCCTTGTCGTTTCCTGGCCCTTCCACCCCATCGGACTCGTCCTCATGGGCTCCTGGCCCCTCAAAGTCTTCTGGTTCTCCATCTTTCTGGGATGGCTGATCAAAATGCTTCTCTTGCACTACGGCGGAGCCTTGGTCTTCCGCCGCGCCCGACCCTTCTTCATCGGACTCATCGTCGGCGAAATCCTCTCCGCCGGCGCCTGGATGTTCGTCGGCCTGATGACCCACGGCCACATCCGCTTCACCCTCCTCCCCAGCTAATTCCACCGCTCCCTCCCCTCTTCGTAATCCCTCGTGCCTTCGCACCTTCGTGTTTACGTCGGCGTCCCCCCATTCTGAATTCTGAACTTTGAACTCTGAATTCTGAACTCGCCCCCCTACTTCCCGGCCTCTTCCAGCGCCTTCAACGTCAACTCCGCCGCCGTCTTCCACGTGAACTTCCCCGCCCGCGCCAGTCCCCGGTACTTCAACTGCCGCCGATATTCCGCATCTTCCAGCAGCCCCCCAATCGCCTCGCTCATCGCCTCCGGATCATCGTGCGAAAAATACACCGCCGCATCTTCCGCCACCTCCCGCAACGACCGCATATCCGAACACGCCGCCGGCGTCCCGCACGCCATACTCTCCAGCACGCTCAGCCCGAACCCCTCGAAACTCGACGCACAGCACGTGATCGTCGCCCCCCGATACAACTGCACCAGCTCCTCATTCGTCGGCGACGTCACAAAACGCATCCGCTCCAGCACTCCCGCCTCCCGCGCCTGATGATAAATATCCGAAACCTTCCAGTCGTCGCGCCCCGCCAGCACCCACTGCACCTTCACGCCTCCTTCCCACAGCGGATACAACGCATCCAGCAGCCGCGCATAATTCCTCCGCGGAATGTCCGCACCCACCGCCAGCAAATACGCCCCGCTGATCTGATTGTCCGTATGCACCCGCGTCCGCGGCGGCAACTCCGGCGCCGGCGTGAAAATCGGATCGATCCCGTTATAAATAACGTCGATCTCCTCCGGATTCACAGCGTACACCGATGCGATGTCCGACTTCGTCTGGCTCGACACTGCCACGATCCGCGCCGCGTACTCCACCGACCACGTCGTCATCTTCCGCAATTCCCGCCCCGCCGTCGTGCGCCGCACCATGGGGTCCAGCTCAAAACTCAAATCATGCACCGTCGGCACCACCGGACACGCATTCGTCCGCGGCACGAACGGCGTAAACGCGTGATACACATCCGCCCCCGCACGCCCCAGCGCCCGCGATAACGCATTGAGCATCCGCGCCCCCAGATGCATATGCGTCGGAAACTGATAACTCCCGATCTCCACCGGCACAAAATTCGCGGGCAGCTCCTTCAAAAACGTCTCATCAAACTGCTCCGCTTCCGCGGGCCAGTCGTACAACAGCCGATACTCATGCTCATTCTTCAACTCCGCCAGCGCGCCGACAATCGCCCGCGCGCGCTGCTGCGTCCCCCCCATCTGCTTCGTCACCAACGGCCGTGCATCAATCGCTATCTTCATCGTGGAATCAACGCTCAGGACAATCCGCCTTGCCACACCGCTATCCAAGCCTACCCGCCCCGCGCACGCCGTCAATCGTTATTTCCACGGATCTCCAAATGGTTCCTGCGCCAGCTTGCACGCCGCGCCTCTCACGGGTACACCTACATCCCATGACTGCCCGCAAAACCATCAAGATCACCGCCTGGCCCGATCCTCTGGTTCAGGAACGTCTCGAAGACATGGACTTCTTCTTCGATCAGGAATTCCACACCTGGATCCGGTTCTGCGATGAGGAAGAGGTGCAAACCCTCAATGAATGGCTCAAACGGCACCACCTCGCCCACGAGGTCGCGCCCGCCAAGGGCCGCGGCGAACTCAAGAAACATCCCCGCCTGTCCGAACAGCTCATCGTCAAGGACGGCGGCTCGCCGAGCACCTGCGCCTTGTGCGGCGCCAAGAATGTCCCCTGCCGCCTCTGGATCGAAGGCGACGACACCGATTCCATCGACTATCCCGAGGCGGCTCGTTTCTACATGTGCGGTTCGTGCGTCCAGACGCGCATGCAGCCCCACCCGCGTCTGTATGCCCCGGCGGAAAATGCACTCTGAGTGAGTGGTCGGTGGTCGGTGGTCGGTGGTCGGTGGTCGGTGGTCG
>Ga0114951_10001339_pt1 | contig 30892 bp, 37 predicted proteins | sample AM7aDNAmetaG_FD_88677 | JGI IMG/M metagenome (GOLD analysis project Ga0114951, IMG submission 88677) | Freshwater microbial communities from Finland to study Microbial Dark Matter (Phase II) - AM7a DNA metaG | ecosystem: Environmental > Aquatic > Freshwater > Lake | place: Finland: Lake Alinen... | reverse complement strand
TCCTTACCGTCATCTTTGAGGTAATAACTACATTTTGGCACTTGACATGTAATGTTAATTTTACTCCGCGGTCTTGCCATAATATTTCATTGTGAAGATTGAATAAATAGTTATGCTGTATAAATTAGGACAGTGCCGAAAAATCAGATACCAAGGGATTATACTTCTTTTTCTTCAACAAGATAGTTAATTACGGTCTCTGATATGTCCCCGGCGTACTCTCCAGACCTCCGGATACTTTCAGCAATATAGTGGAGCGAGATGGCCAGCGAGGTACCTTTATCCATAGACAGTGCATTTATTCGTTCACATACTTCCTCCAGTTCTGATATGGACTCAATATTCTGATGTGAAGCGACAATATCGGACTGGAAAAATGAGACGATACTCTTATCGAAAATCGTAAGGGCAAGGGAATTTGCGACACGGATTGCCTTTTTTGTTTCTTTTCCGATATCCTCCCCATCAATCCCTTTCATGATTTCTGCCATTCTTACTGCATGGTCGCCGATCCGTTCAACAATCCTGCTGATGAGGTAAGTGTTCACCACGAGAGAGGTGGTAAGGTTCATCTTTCTTGAAAGGTTGATATTTTTCAGGATCACGTTCATCTGGCGGGCGATCAGCCAGTGAAGACGGTCGACATCATTGTCACGCGCGATGACGTCTTCAGCTAGGGCGAGATTGTTTGTCTCGATTGCTACCACCGCATCGAGCTGCATGTTTTTTACGACAACGTACATCCGTTTGAGCGTATTGTCAAACGGCATCTCCATCGGGTTTAAGAGGTCTTTTAATATGATGGTGGAGTCTGTCTCTTCCACCACTTCTGGCCCGATGGTCATCTGGGCAAAATCCCTTACGACTCCCCGGACAAAGGGAGAGAATCGATTTTTCGCTTTGATCTTAATCGTGGTGAACCCGGCAATATATGCCCCGATCAGTAGCCTGAACAGGTAGGCCTGATCATTAATTGTGGAGACGTCGAATTCTTTGACAGATGCCACCTGGGCATCGCTGATATTTTTAGTAACCAGCAGGGTCCCGTCAGGCTGCGTAATCAAACCAAGCGGGTCATTTTTCTGAACATTCAATTTCTCTATCCAGTCCTTCGGGAGTGTGATAATGTATGAAGAGCCCCCGGTTACCTGCACTTTCCTGATATCCATATAATACTCCGTCTTTTGTAATTCCGTATGATCATCTATTCTATTTTTTTCTATAGGGTATATATGGTCATCTATATTTTCTGTGAGAATTTGATACCATATAATAACGTAGCGAATTTTATATATGATTTTTCTGATAGGCACCCTATAGTTCGAATCGGCACTTATCAGCGAAGAATTACAGTGCGAGGGAGTCTTCGATGTGGATAATGTTCCTCATAAGAGTCCAGTTCAATTGTCTACTCAGAGTGCAGATAATCTTCCGGTCATGGAATGTTTCGACAAAAGGGCATATCACTCAATTTGTTCTCGTAAATTCACGACCATACCTGCATGGTCAGTTGATCTGACATATTTTTTAACCTTCTGCTTGCCTTGCTGAGTACGTTCATAGCCAATGATCTCAGATGAATGCGCTCTCCGATATTGCGATAGAGCAGTGCCATTTCTGTGTTCACTCCTGCCTCTACCTTGATACGGATTGACTCAATAAAAAGTCTGAAGATCTCTCTCCCAGTATACAGGAGGAGAAGGAGAGAAGGTCCGGGAAATAATTAAGATGACGGCCGAAGACCTTTGATATCTAGTTGTAATGAAGGATCGCTATCGAAAGTACAAGCATCCTAAAAAGCCAGGGCGGATTCCCATAGCGGGTCCTCCTGGGGATAATCTAGCAACTGAAACCCTTCATAGTATCTATCCGCAGGGTCGATTGGAAATGTGAAATATTTACACCCCTTCCCCATTATGATCGAGAAAACAGCGACCCGTTAATCAGCATACACCCAGGATCTTCCGGGATGAGAAGCAATAGGAGGAACCCAGGAAGAAGCAGAAGAGATGATGTTTCAGATGATTGAACTCCACATCCATCTACTTGTCGAAGAAGGGATGTGGGTCCAGAAATCTCGTTCATTGGCTTCATCTGTCGCAAAAATAAATGACGTAGCTAAAGTAATAGTAGGGGATCAATGGGGTAATCTGACGAAGCTCCATAGTCCTTGTCACCGTTTCGTTCCGAACCGATATCCTGTCAACAAAAACTCAGAAAAAGATCCATTTCGGGGTGAAAATCGTAGTTTTCATGAAATTCATAAAAGATAATACCTAATAAATCCTCAATTATCGTCTTATTTTTACTATAATCCCTTAAATAAGCCTTATCCATCATTAAAACCAATCGGGGCCAAATGCGGGCGATTTAAACGAACAGGAACGGGGTTAAACGGTTGGAGTGGGGTGTTGATACCTCCCTGTAAGTATCGCTTCGTTAATTCAGGCGTAAAATAGAGGAATTTACTCTTCCGGTGGTTTTGCGAGGATGACAATCACTATTTTCCCGGTCGGTGATTATGATCGCAGGGTTGTATTTTCTTGTTTGGCCACCTGGATAACCACAGCCCCATTTTCTATAACCCAGTTTAATTTGTCTCCTATGACGGGATTGTCGGATTCATGGCGAATTTGATGGGTTTACGGGGGGGTTATTTTTAATGAGGTCATACACTGTACTTCTCCCGGTTATTCCCTGTTTTCATTCAAAGAGAATGATCGGACTTGATATCCATGCGGAGGCTTATGAGAGAAACAAAAAAAATCTTCTCGGCGTAGCGACAGCCGGTTTTCCAGCCTGGTTTTACCAATGATCGTGCAGCCTTTGGAGAGACTGATTTCCTGCGTGTCCGGTTGATGTAGTCAATAGTTAGCTTTTTTCCGGTAACCTATAAGCGGATAGCGGAAAATATAATTGATAATAAGATATTAAAAAGTATACAGATCGGGGACCATGAACGCACTCATCCAGAACCGGAAATTTAAGATTGAGGAGTTCTGCAAGGCTTGGAACGTAAAGGAACTCCAGGTATTCGGCTCTGTCATTAGGAACGATTTCCGCCCGGACAGCGACATCGACATTATCGTGGATTTTCTGCCCGGAACAGTTCATACCCTCATCAATCTCGCACAGATGGAAGAAGAACTAGAACACCTCTTCAACCGGCGCATCGATCTCATCACCCGTCAGGCCATAGAACAGAGCCGGAACTATATCCGTAAAAAAACCATCCTTTCAACTATGGAGAGGATCTATGGCGCGTGACGATGCCTATCTTCTCGATCTTCTTATTATGGCAAAGGATGCCCGCGAATTCACAAAAAACCATACCCGTGAATCATTCATCGCGGATCGCCAGTGCCAGTACGCGGTCATACGATGTCTTGAAGTGATAGGGGAAGTCTCAAAACGGCTTTCACCGGAAATGCGTAACCGGTTCGGATCGATCGAATGGTCTTCTATGGCACGAATGCGGGACATGCTCATCCATTCCTATGGGAAAGTGGACCTCGACGAATGCTGGGACACCGTAAACCATGATATTCCGCGTCTCATCACGATCCTTGAACCCACAATCCTGCATGATGAGCGTGAATGACTGGCCAGTCCGATCAGCTTATACTCAACACCCCATATCACAAAACCTGATACTCACTTTTACCTAGAGTACTATTATTCTGCCTGATAGCCGGAACCACCAAGACCAATAGCAAATACCGGGACAAAAACAGCGAGATCGGTAATGAAAAACGGTTATAAATGATATGGCGAAGTATAGGTGCTGATTTACTAAGCCAGGATGAAAATAAATTGCATCAGGCAATGTCCAGGTCCGTATTTTCGATAGCAGGGCGCAGATCTGGAACCCCGGGAAACTGCCGGACGGCATTACGATAGATCTCTTAAAAGTCGAACATGCCTCACACCCCAGGAATAAAACCATTGCCCGACTCCTGTTCCTAATCGGGTACATCGAACAGTGGGGTTCAGGTACACTCAGCATGATCACTGCCTGCGAACGTGATGTTCTCCCGGACCCTCAGTTTCGGGAAGCAGGCAACGATTTTGTGGTGACATTCGTGCGATCAACGGTCAACACACTTATTGAACACCCGGAGATCCTGAACGAACGACAGCACAAGGCAATTAAATATTTACAAACTCATCCCACAATCACCCGACAGGAATACAGCCGGATTTTTGACTGCAATGAAAAGACCGCACGACGCGATCTTGCAGATCTTGAAATGCAAAAAGTAATTATTATGAACAAAAAAGGGGCAACAAAATTATTCCAACTCAACGCGGTCTTCTCTACCTATGTGGACATAAGTGGCCACGGGGATCACTGAATCGTGATTAAGAAACATCTTAAATTTTTATTAAAATGAAAAAATATTCAATTTATGCCATTAGATCTCTCGTAGCCAATGTGGACATAATGTGGGCATATGTGGATAATGGTTTCAGGCGACATTTATTGACTGGATTTGAGAATTGTATTTTGAAAGTGTTTACTTCATTTCACCCACCCATCTCCTACTCCCTGCCTTACCAAGCCTAAATATCCAGCCACACCAACGTTGCATCCTGTCCCCAACCAATCGACGTCGCAAAGAATTTAGCCCAGCGTAATCATGTAAGGGGGCAAGCGGATCATTGAAAATCGGATAGGATATAAATCAGTTTTGGCACGGATGAGTCCAGCTCCACACCCATGCCTAGCAAGAGATATTATTCTTCAACAACTCAAAAACAACACTGCTATTCTTTTACTGGTCGATATTGTAGTGTCCCTACGGGGACAAACAGGGTAGACAGGTGGCGGTAACTCGCCACCAATCACTTTAAAAGCCACACAAACAATCTCCTGGTTTCTTTTGCAATCGTTCACCTGATGCAAATTTAAAATAATTTATTCTTTTTTAGTGCGAATCTGGGAACAGTTGTATGATACCGATTATGCTTGTTTGTTGATTTGAGACTGAAGACCATAAGGTTTTAATAGCGTCAGAACCTCTTTGGGGACCGCGGGTCCCCAGCCGGTCGGGCAAACCCCGGTCCTGTACAGTAACTCTATTGCCTTGTTACGACAGGTCGTCGCAGCGAAAGCCTATGGACACAGCGACTTGCTTTAAAACCACACGCTACCCTGGAATATCAATCCTGTGCTCGTTAACCTGGAGTGTCCAGGTGGTGTACGGACCTTCGATCCGCACAGTCTTATGGAATATTAAATGTCAAATAATCGCGGGGTCATACTCCGGGCGCCGGGTGATAACTACGCGAACGGCGCCCTGCGAATCACCCCGCTGGTTATCGGTTGATCTGTTGTTTGCAACTCCAGCCACGCTATCAACGCTCTACCGATAGTGCCTTGGGCACCATCTGGTGACCGCTGCGCTCAGCAACAAAGCGCCGGCTTTATTGCTATACTTGAAACGGAAGGGGTCTGTGTGACCCCTCACATTGAAGAATTCGGCTCAAGTGTACTGGTATAATGGGGGGTGAGCGTCAACCCCCACACGACATACTAAGCGTTGTACCCCTTCGGCACTTGTTGGTCCTGCCATGGCCGGTCGCTTCGCGACTAGTGGACGGCCTCAAATTGGGATACGGGTGGGTGCACCCCTGCCCGGAGCCAGCGACGAGGCACCCGGTTACCGAGCGAAGCGAGGTCGAGGTGCCGAGGAGCGACTGCGTTTTGGGATCCATTCACGATCAACCCGGACCCGATCAACCTCGCAACCAGCGACGAAGTTCCTGGTCGGAGCGGAGCGACGTAACCAGGAACGAGAAGCGACCTCGTGCCGACAGTAAAGGACCCGAAGGGGCAGCCCTCGAAGACGAGGCCCGGTGGCCTTGGCCGTGGGCTGCCCCGCAGGGAAAAATTTATATCAGTCAGATAATCTGATAAGAAAGGGGATGCAATAATAAAATCGATCGCGATTGGTTCGTTTTGTTCTGACACTTTCTGACCGATCGCGATTACTTATTCCGATTCTCCTGGAAAAATTTGGCTAAGTCCTCTTCACTAATGCGCCACTCCTTACCGATCTTTATGCCGCCTAATCGCTTATCCAAAAGTAGGTTTCTCACTGTTTGGACGTTGAGACGCAGCATCTCGGCTATCTCCTCGGTCGTATAAAATTTATGAGGTGGTGTTTTAGCCACGTTCACCATTGGTACTTAGTCCTCCCCTGGCAACATAACGGTTATGACTGGTTCACCGTCGTCCCCTGGTCCGCAAATCGCCTTGAGTTCGACGGTCTCACCACTCCGGTGGTGGATAATACCGGTGGCCCGGGCCCTCTCCCGCAGTAGTTCAAAGACGACCCGGAATATAATGACACTGCTACCGCGTGATCTGTTTGCAGACATTCGCAGCATCCAGAGCAGATCCCACAGCCGGCCTGTCAGGTCCTGGTCGGGCATCTCATAAAGATACAACGGTTCAACGTACTGGTACCACGCTGCCCGGGTAAGTGTGACCGGGACCGAGATCCCAGCCTGCCGGGAGAGTTCCCCAGGTACTGCGATCAGGTCGCCGTCCCGTATGGCATCTGCCCGGGTGTACCTGCTGATAATATCCTCTTCGGTCCAGAATGGGGCCGGGGTTGTGGTGTTCATACGCGGCCACCCCGAATATGCGGCTTTCCACTGGTGAACCCAGGAAGGATCACAATATTGTCCTTCATCGACCGGGACCACATCCAGCCCATATGATGATTATGGGCATATACTCCGGCGAAATCTGCGGCCGCTTCGCGATCAATACATTCCGCGATAAGTTGTGGACCAATGCCTTTATTGACAAAAATTTTGAATTGCATTTTCAGGCCCCCCAGGTATCATCAATGATCTCATCCATGATTTCGTCCCATTCCTGCTTGGCCTGGGGCGGGGTTGTGGTCAGTGTTTGCTGGCAATATCTCCAGAACAGATGTGAGATGTCCGACTTTTCGATGATGGTATTTTTTGGAATCAGATCGATCATATTTCCGCGCATCACTGATCATCTCCATCGGACGGCCAGTTGCCGTCAATCTCCAGTACCTCGATATTCTCCAGATCCGTGATTGTGGTTTCCCGATCGTGGATCTGCTCCTTGATACATTCTTCGGGAGTTCGGCCGGCTTCGGCCCAAACAGATACCCAGGCAGAGATCCGGACCATGACCGGATCATCTTGGGTGGGAGGCTGAAGCCATTCGGCCTCAGCTCGCAAAAATCCGACAGGCAGATCGGTCATGGTACCTCTGTGATGATTGCGCCGAAATCTAACAACCCCGATTCGCTGATAACCAGAAACCAGCCATTCTCAACCCTTATCTGATCTGACCCCTGACGCCATCCTTCGACCAGGGGGATCGCATAATCCCGGGCTTCGTCCCGATTTGTAAAAAATATAGGGTCGCTTTTGGTACCCAGTGCCCAATCAGCGACACGTACGCAAAACATTAAGACCCCTCCCGGGCCTCGGGTCCCTGGCATTGATGCATCGAAACACACCGCTTTACACTGATGTGTTTCCCGCATGCTCCCTGCCAACCGATCGTATTCTTCGTGTATAACCATTTACAGGATTCGCACTTTTCGCCCACATTATTGTCCAATTCTTCATACTGGCTCTCGATCTCGTCTGCCTGGTACGAGAGGTCCTGTGCGTCGAATTCGATCATCGTTGCCTGCTTAAACAGTTTGTCAGACTCGCACCGGAGCCCGGCGATGATGATTGCTTGAGATGCCGGTATCATGCGGGCACCCCCTGATGGGTCACCTGTGCTGCAGTTCCCTGGGTGAATGGTTCCCAGCTGATCGTTGAGATGTTTGCGAACTTCCGCAATCCCGCGACGGTTGCTAGCAGGTGGGATAGCGGAGAAATGTATCTCCTGCCCCGAATCTGGTACATCACGGCACGGCCGGACCCGCTGATCCATGCCTGGCCAGCCTCCACTGGTTCACCGGACCCTGACCAAACCGGCGTCATATCCCAAACGGTTACTTTTGCGCCGTCGTGTACCAGGCGCGAAACATCCGAGCGGGCGATTGCCGCCTGGATAATTTTTACATCTATTCTCAACATGCCGCCGGAAAGTTTCACGGTCCCGACGTGCTCTATTTTGGTAGAGAGAGTTTCTGACACTTTCTTTCACCATATACTATATTAGCGTAAGATAGTATAAAGCAGCGCTATGTGCGGTGTGAAAGTGAATATTCGTCTATTACATTGTATAGTAGTATATATAACTGTAAAAAAATTCCCTGCGGGGCAGCCCACGGCCGAGGCCACCGGCCCTCGTCTTCGAGTGCTGCCCCTTCGGGTCCTATTCTGTTGCCAAGAGGTCGCTCCTTGTTCCTGGTTACGTCGCTCCGCTCCGACCAGGAACTTCGTCGCTGGTTGCGAGGTTTACAGACTAGGAAGATTATGACAGAACCCAAAAACGGGGTCGCTCCTCGGCACCTCGACCTCGCTTCGCTCGGTAACCGGGTGCCTTGTCGCTGGCGCCGGACAAGGATGCACCCACCCATATCCCGATTCCGTCGGCCCGTCGCAGGTGGCGCAAAGCGCCTCGGGCATAGAGAACCAACAAGTCAGAACGAAAAGCATGTTGTGGGGGCATATCAATGGCCCCCACTTCTTCAAACGGATCGAAATCTGTTTGAGGAAGTGGCGTTTACAGCTGCAGACAAGGAGGAATCGACGCAGTCTGGAGCGTCGTCGTTTCAACAATCAACAAATAAATTGAGGGCATGATGTGCAAATGAGGAGGCCCGGAGCCAGAGCGAAGCGAGCGAGGATACGACGAGTTTAACATGCTGCCCGATAACCGGGGTATAGCTTCCGACTCCGTGCGGGTCGAGAGTGCCCGCATCGGCTGATACAAACGTTAAAAAAAGCGTAAATAAAACGGTAATATGGATAGTTTAATGCCTTGCTAGTGCGTAAAAAAAATAAGATATTCACTTACTGGTTAACATGTACGACACCGGCAACGCGCATCATCCAGAAAAACAAAAAAAACAGCATTTTCACCAATATTTCTAAAAATCTCTTTTTTAAAGTGGAATTGAACTTTATGTCAGGAGTCCCTTCCCTCGCATCCAGACGCGGATTTGAACTTTTGCTTCTTTGGTTTTTAGAATCCCGGTTTGGGTTTAATAAATTACCCTTGTCAAATCACCGGGTAACCCTGACATTGTCTGTTCTATTACGATATACCACCCAATCCACACATATAATACTCAGTATAGCAGGTTATTTTGCGTGATGTCCACGGGAATAGTCCGGGAAATGCTTATCGGCCCACCGGATTCCGGCATTATTTGCAGGTTGAATTTTTCATTCGCATAGAGTGGATACGGAGGGCAGGCAAGTATGGTAACAACTGTATCTCCACCATTGCGATCGTACGGGACAGGGGCCAGATTTTTATCAATGAATGACCACTGCCCTGCTGCAGGTGCAGATGGAGTAAAGTCGAGTTTGGAAGGAAGTACGTTGTTCGTACTCCAGGTAATACTCATCCTAGAATAGTCAATCGGAGATCCCTGGACTGCAGAACCAATACTAAATCGTATTTTTTCAATACCCGTTGTATCATTATTTGCTATGCCATATATTTCACCCTTGACGGCAATATTACCTGATACTTGTGCTATGGCGGTCTGAATGACTAGTTGGCTCTTTTGCGTGCTAAAAAATCCTGCGTCAAGCACTACATATGAAAATACCGCAGCGACGACAACGAATGCGATCAAGACCATCGCGGCCTCAAGACCTGTAAATGCGTGACAGTCCCGGTGCAATTTTGACATAACGTGATCCTAATCCTTACTCGAAAAACCTGATACAAATTGGATTTCTTATGCTCTCTAATATATTATCCGGAATATTCTCCTAGCCCCACGAATGCGATGATCTGGATACCCCCACATTTTTGACATGTTTTTTCTATCTTCTCTCTCCCCTGCGGTCTCATATTACCGGTCCTCATCCTGATTGTTAGTAACTATTTCAGTTTTACTACAAAATGGAATGTCCTGACAGGGATTGGTATCGGGGGAGACTCACGGGTGAGAATGAACACCGGTGACAAAACCTCCTTATTTAATAGAATGGTTTGTCATAACCTCCTGAATGAGAACAAACAGGCACCAATATTTTCTTGACCTTGCATACCGGTGTGCGCACCAGGGTACATGCATGCGGCGCAATTTTGGCGCCATCATTGTTGATGAGTATAATACGATCGTTTCCACCGGTTACACCGGGGCTCCCCGGAAACAACCGGACTGCACCGAACTGAATAACTGTTGGAGAAAGGACCATCATATTCCATCAGGTTCGAACTACGAAAGGTGCAGGAGTGTCCATGCTGAAATGAATGCGCTCCTCCAGGCAGGAAAACTTGCACGGGGATGCACGCTTTACCTGGCAGGTTATGATGTGGAAACCAAAGACCTTACCCGGATCTGGCCGTGTTTCCTCTGTTCGAAAATGATTGTTAATAGTGGAATAAAAAATGTTCTTATGCGGACCGGAATTGAAGAATTCAGTGAGATGGATCCGATGACACTCTACCAGATGCGGAGCAGGGAAGCACTCGGCGATGAGGTAAAATGAGCAAAACATGGTGAAAAAATATCGCAAGGAATTTTACCGCATTCGCCTTATATGATGTGGGTTCACCAGGAAAACCAAATAGTCTCTCTGGTGACAGGCCTGAAAGCCTGGATGCCTATGCGGGTTTTGTGTCCACCGGAATTTCGTCAGCATACTAATCAAATTCTTTTGCTTATGTTTCGTTCAGGATTTTCGCAAGGAGATGCCAGGATCCACTTCATCGCCCCGGGAATACAACCCAAAATTGTTGGTTGTCATTTCCTAGTGTAAATCCACCGGAATTTTATGCCGGAGGGTAGTCTCTTGGTGAATGGGTTACCTTTTTTTGGTCCCGGATAATGAACCGAGCATGCCCCTGATAATCTCACGCCCGATCTGGCTACCAATCACAACGGCTGCACCCTTTGCGGCAGCACTGATTATGTCACTTTGGCCTGATTGTTTTTCGGGTGAAGGAGATTTACGGGGGATTTCCTTTGCTTTTTCCGGAATCCCTGGCGGTACTGCCTTCTCAGCCCTGGATTTTAATTGTTCATACGCAGATTCCCTGTCAACCATCGTCGCATACTGTGCCTGGAGTGGAGAATTCCTGATGACCACGTTACGTTCTTCCGGAGTGAGCGGGGCCATCCTGCTACGCGGGGGATAGATAAGCGCCCGTTCTACAATCATGGGTCTCCCCTGGGTATCCAGCATTGAAACGAGTGCTTCCCCGATCACCAGTTCCATAATAACACTGGCAGTATCAAACGCCGGGTTGACCCGTAGTGTCTGGGCGGCACCCTTTACGTTTTTCTGGTCCTTCGGAGTAAAAGCCCGGAGAGCGTGATGCATCCGGTTCCCAAGCTGTCCGAGTACCGCATCCGGGAGATCGAGGGGGTTTTGTGTGACAAAAAATACCCCAATCCCTTTTGAACGGACAAGTCTTACGACCTGGGTGATCCTTTCCTTCAGCAGCTCAGGCGTATCCTGGAAGAGTAAATGGGCTTCATCGAAAAAAAAGACCAGTTTGGGTTTCGGCAAGTCCCCGACCTCGGGAAATTTTTCAAACAACTCAGACAGGAGCCAGAGCAGGAGGGTGGCATAAATTTTCGGTGACTGCATCAATTTATCGGCCGCCAGGATATTGACCATACCCCGGCCGGAGAGATCAGTCCTGACAAAGTCCATAATGTTCAACGCGGGTTCACCAAAAAAGCGGTCACCACCCTGCTGTTCAAGGGTCAGCAGGCTCCGCTGAATGGCACCGATACTCGCGGTGGAAATATTACCGTACTCGGTCCGGAGATCTTTTGCATGATCGCCGCAGTACTGCGAGATCGACCTGAGATCCTTTAAATCCAGCAGTAACAAGCCCTTATCATCCGCAACTTTAAACAGCAGGGTCAATACATCAGCCTGGATATCACTGAGGTCCAGGATTCGGGCCAGCAGAAGTGGACCCATTTCTGATACCGTCGTCCGGACGGGATGTCCGAGCTCTCCATACACATCCCAGAACGTAACCGGGTATCCTTCATATGAAAAACCAGGTATACCCACCTCGGTTGCGCGTTCTGTGACCTTCGGATTATCTCCCCCTGCCATCACCATGCCGGAAAGGTCCCCCTTTATATCTGCCATAAAGACAGGGACTCCCATGCGGCTGAAATTTTCCGCAAGTACCCGCAGGGTAACAGTTTTTCCCGTACCGGTGGCCCCGGCTACCAGTCCGTGACGGTTCGCCATTCCTGGTAACAAATATACAATTTCCTGCCCTTTCGCAATTGGAACGGGTGACGTAGTATCAGTCATCTCAACCAATCTGGACTATTTATGTCCGGAAGCATATGGTTCATTCGATCCGTTTTTTTGTCACACATTTCCTCATCAGGACACAACGAAAACAAAAACAGGCAAAGAAGGAAATTCAGGGGCAGCCCGGCGATCGACTATTCTTTCATTCGCGGCACCCGGTTTTCATCGTACGGTCATTGGAAATTATAGTCTCACTTCCTATACCGGATAACACCTCTACGGAATTAGTGAAAAATGAATGATGCAGATGCGAACCTCCCGGTCATAATGGTCATGGCTGGAAGAGCCATCGGGGAGGTATATCTAAAAACGCTGATTCAGAGGCTTTTTATCGGGGGTATCCCCTTCCGGAACGTCGATCACGTGGCGACAGGTACTCCCTCACTCGAAACAATCGCGAAAGAATGGCGACCTTTCATCAGATCAGAAAAAGATGTGCCCATCAATACCGGTTGCCCTGATCTGGTTCACCACTCGATCGACTTGGGGCCACCCGGCATCTCCCGGTTATTATTGGCACAAAACAGGAGAGAATGTTGAAGATTACCGGTATTCGGCCACCTGATAGCGCTTTCATCACGGCTGATCTGGTCAATCATTTGGACCATGGACAGGAAGGGGATCAATTCACGAACTGAAATTTCTGTTAGGGAAGGATATATTCCTACAGAGGATCAGATGTTCCTGGAATTCTGCCCGGTGTGCCGGCATTTCAGAACACTCCGTTTTTCCTGCCCAGGAACCGGTATTTTTTTACATAACAGAACCTGATACCAGTTTCATATTTTCCACAATGCAAGGATAATATAACTATTTTTATGTGCAATTAAGCGAAAATAGCTCCCTCATGAAAAAAAGTACAGTAATTTTTACCCTTGTTATCGTGGTGATACTCATCATCGCCTCAGCTGTCGTCCTGTCATCCTTATTCAGGCCTGCCAGGGCGAATGTCTTTTCAGTGACTACTGACAAGGACCTTTACCATTCAAACGACGTCATGATGATGAAGATCCTTGTCAATTCCACCGGATTTACTACGGATACTTCCCTGAAAATTGAAGGCATTACAGATACCTTCGGTCAGACGCGGTTATCGCATGCCATGCGTGCAAACCTTACACCGGGTGCAAATATTTTCCTCTACGATTATCATCTCCCGACTTGTTCGAAATGCTCAGGACTTGACCCGGGCACGTATCCACTGAATATTACACTCGAAAAGAATGGGACTGTTGTTTCAAATATGACAATTACAGTCAACTTAGAACAATAATTTTTTTTAAGGCCCTATTAATAACAGTCTGGCCCCGAGAGCGTTGTGATCAATCCTTGCATTCCTGGTCAAACGTTTCATTCTTGGATGAACCTGCGATCTCAAAACCTCTTTCTTTGATTGCAGATTCACGTTGTATGGAGGAATTACCGGAACTCCATGTATCAGCTGATCATTCAATCGGGAAAGAAGCGTCTTCGTCGTTATTCTTGAAGGAGAGTCCTCTATTTCACTAGACATGAGGGTCCTCTTTTTTACATAAAAGATTCGAGAATTTCCGGAAACACTCATTTCTCTGCCGGGAATTTTCGGCTGATGTTGAGGTACTCTCTTCATGTATGATATCTGTTCAGAAATTTTCCACCTTATATCAGGTAGTATCCGAACAATCCATCGTAACAAAAAGAAACGGGAAGAGTGTTCATTCATATTTCGTAACCAGTGTTAAAAGACCATATATGGGACAGGATGAACCAATAACGGTTGTATATAATTTGGATATGAGATACTTCTGCACCCCGACGTCCTTATCGAGGTTGATTATTCAGTGATATGGTGCAGGAACTAATTTTTTCCGGTGAATTGCAAAGCACCCGGGGATTTGGAACTCCATTGGAACAAGCAGGAAAAGCACAGACACCAATTCTTTATGCAAGTACCTGTCAGCTCTTTTCCGATGTTTTCCCCCTGTACCTGCACTCCGCGTTGAGACACCATTCCCGGGCGGCGAATCTGTTGGATATTCAGGGGAACGAAGGACTGCGGTACCAGAGAAAAAAGCAAATGATGCAGGTGGTGCCCACTGCCGGTTCTGCCCGCAGTCCCGGCACCGGAGAACCATACACTCAAATCCCTGGTTTTCGCTGGTGAATCCTGCATAAAGGAGTATTACAGCCACTTTTACCAGGACCAGTTTGTTTATTTTGCCATTAGATCAGCGGAATGTTCCGGTTGTTTTATGAAATATCACATACACACACCTCTCATAGAAGTAATTTGAGGAGAAAACCTGCCCCGTGATGGACTACATTCCCGAAGACCATAATAAGCCCGATAAAAAACACACTGAACTGATGGGTAAGGTGATCAGCCTGAAAGATCTCGTTAATTACGCAGACGGCACTGTAGCGAGCCGGATGATCATCAACCACAAAACCGGGAACATTACCCTTTTTTCCTTTGATGAGAACGAGGGTCTATCCGAGCATACCGCACCATTCGATGCCGTTGTGACCATTCTTGATGGAGAATGCGAGGTGTGGGTGGCGGGACAGACATCCCTGATGAAAGAGGGTGAGACAATAATATTCCCGGCCAACGTACCTCACGCCCTATCGGCAATTACAAAGTTCAAGATGAGCCTTACGATGATCAGGGAGTGAAAAAAAACATGGCAGGCGATGAGAAAGACGGGTACTACTGCTCGATTTGTGGCGGCATTCCCCCCGATAAAATCAAGACCCGGCAGCTCTGTATCGACGGGAAAGAGACCGGCATCGACCACCTGGATTCCATAATTGCAGAGGTAAAAAAACTCAGACTTACCCAGGACTCTGATATCGCACTCGAACTTATAAAGCGGGTCAATGTTTTCAATTATGTCCCATCAAAGAAAACAGAACAGTATAAGGACGCACTCATGAAAGAATACAAAGCCACGATGGAGCACCATGTTTGACCGGTGACCAGGTACCACCGACCAGCGGACACCAACCCTGACAATTAAAAAATGCCCACAGTGTGGTGAGAAGGTGGAAATCTTCTCGAACGATTTCCAGATCACCTGCCAGAAGTGCGGTTTTGTTATTTACAATGACATTGTTTCGTGTGTCCAGTGGTGCAAACATGCAAAGGAATGTGTCGGGGAAGAGATGTTTCAGAAACTCATGAAACAGCATGAGTTGATGCACCCAGCCAAATCAGAATAATCCCGTTCTCCCGAACTATTCCCTTTCCCGTTAATTACACGATTGGCGGGAGACCGAAGGACGTCTAACGGGATGTTTCAATTGTCGATACGTCCGGTGGATAACGCCGGTGATCTCGTTATACTCTTAATGCCTGTCCAGCATTGGTAGCCCTTGAATCTTAATGGGACTCCCCCTATCATTTGTATAGCCCGTACAGGGAATTTTGAACGGTGACCAGCCCTTCATGAAATTCCTCCAGATATTCATCCATTAAAAGGCTTCCTTCCTCGAATGGGCAGTCTTCTTCAATTATTCTGTTGATCATATCACGCGTTGGAAGGACAAGGTCTATCGGGACGCCGGCTTCTTTTGCCCCCTGTACCAGTGCCTCACGAAAGACCCCGATACAATAGGCAATCCGGTACTTGTAGGTATCATGAGTTTTCTCCAGGTACCCTTTTACCCGGGCAGTTTCAATCCGGAGAAAGTCCGCCTGAACTTTTTGATCCTTGCATTTTCCCAGCATGTACTTATAATGTGCGTACGGGTACATCTCCTCAAGTTCTGCAGGGACGATCCCACAGGTACCGAAGATAACAATATGATACGATGACGGTTCGAAAACACCGGAGATTATTTTCCTGATAACCCGGTGGCTTGGGCTTGTGCTATAAGGTTTCCTGACAGCACATGGCATGAAAATAGCAATGTCCCGGGGTGTAACCTCGTATTCGTCAATAATATACTGGTATGACGTTTCGAATTCAGGAAGGTAAAACGGTGGCCCAGTCAGGAGAACATTTTTTCCGATTGGGTCCGATCCTTCCTCTTCAGCCATGATTATTCTCTATCAGATTACCGTAGTGACACATGAATATTATCATCAGGTAGGATCACAAGTACCTGACCTGATCCACTATGAAGGACACCACTAAATTCAGTTCCCTGGCAATAGACGAACGAGATGTCCGAAAACGCCCGGATTAAAGAGATAGCAGGGAGAAAACAGGGTGTAAACCTCCCGAGATCATTCCGAGCCGGGGATAAAATAAATGACCTTTTATTGCCTTCGCAAAATTGCCTGGTTAACAACGTTCTGACAAAAGATCAAGTACTTATCTTTCCGGTTCCACGACTCCGGGGCACATGTTGCGCTCAACGTCGTATATTGAACGATGAAAATTCTCCTGTCGGCTCACCCCATTCAACTTCCAGGTGGTGGACACAAATGACCGTGTCTCGGTCAGCATGTAAATACCGGATAAATCTCATTAATGAGTCCTCACTCCCCTCAGCAATGACCTGGACAGACCCATCCGGAACGTTCCGGACAAAACCCGTGACATCCCCCTGCCCGGCACCTTCAGCCGCATAGTACCGGTACCCGACTCCCTGCACCCGCCCGAAAACATTCACCAGGATACGTTTCATAAACAGTAATTTTTATCGACCCGCCGAATTAAACCTTATTCAGATATACACGACCCACTGAAAATTTCAATAGATATGAATGAGTATTCCGGCGTGTTGTCAATAATAAAGAGATTCAAATCCCGCAATTTGCTGCAAGAACAAAAATGTATCCTCTGTCACCTGTATCTTTAAATTGAACAGGAACGACCCGGAAACTATTCATCCAAAGGTTGGATAAATGAAATTTTCCTTGATCCGGAGAGGCATCAGCATTCTTAGCCTGGTGACCATTGTATTACCCGGCCGCCCGGACACAACATCTGGCAACCCAAAATCAGTACAGACACCACCTCCGACTCCATCGGGTACGCCTGTCCGGGTGGGACACCTGGTAGTAAATGAAGACCATAACAATGCAACTGTGAAAATGGGATTAAACGAAAATTTAACGATAATTCTGAAGGAAAACCCGACAACAGGGTTCCAATGGATCCTTACCACAAGCCAGGGGCTGGCAGTCATAACAGATAATTATCTCCCATCGACACCACAACTCACGGGCTCCGGCGGAGGCCATTCCTGGGATTTTATGCCATTAATCGCAGGTAATCATGAGATAAAAGCCGTTTACTTGCGTTCATGGGAACATGAGACAGGGAAGGAGACAACGTTCTCAATGACTGTCACCGTCAAAAATCCTTGAGATCCTTTTTCATGCTCCGACACCCGGTCTCCTTGTTCATTGAACAGCAACGGCACACAAAAAAACACAGAAAACGGTAGTGGGTCCGGAAGTTAGCAGGATATGGATTCAAAGTGATCGGTAATGATAAATTCGTAAAGCTATTTTCGCCTGAGTGAGAAAAGGGGATCATCAGGGATGTGTCAATACCTTGGAAGAGCTATCCAAAACCCAGGTCGGAAATTTACAATGATGTTGGGGGAACTGATAAATAATTGATGATCATACTATTGGCCCATGTCACCAAGACACATCAGCAGAGAGATACCTTTCCGTATTCGAGCTCCATTGACCGGACAGGACAGGGCCCGTCACCGGGACTCCAACCGGCACCACCCTGAGTCAAGCCCGTTTCCTCATCCACCCCACCAGTCCATTAGAAAGCCTTCACTTCCCCCAAGGCACTATCCACACACCAGGACTGCGGAGCTGAATATCGATCACGGTACCCGCCAGGACAGGCCCCAGCCAGAAAAATTATTCAGCAAAATTAGTAAAAATATTTTCAGACCCTGATTAATGTAATTTTTAGAAGATCAATATCTCACTGATGCCCAAGGCAGATAGCGGTCTCCTCATTTTCTCACCCTGGTTATCCGTAACTGCCAGAGCTTTGTGATCAGTCAATGGAACAGTTTTTGAATCAAAAACCATTTCTAGAACGAACACAAATATATGCCGGATATTTTTACATGAAGGTGAAATGAATGGGACTTTTTGATAAACTAGCTGGGACAAGATCTGTCGAGCTGAATCCGAAATCAGCACTTGTATTGACCGCGCTCACGGTAATTGCCGCAGACGGAGTAATTGACGAAGCTGAGATGCTGGACCTGGCGAAGATAGTCCGGGGAGACAAGAAATCCATTGATGACGCACTCAAAGTATTGAAGGCCAATTCACTCGAAGGGTCGATGGATCTCGTCTCAAAATGTCTGAATGAAAAGCAGAAGATCGCGACACTCGCCATTGTCATCGACATTGCGATGGCTGACGGGGTGCTGGCTGAAGATGAACAGAAGCTTATTCAGTTGTATATTACCAAGTTCGGGGTATCTGAAGACATTCTCAAACCGATTTTTGATACCGTAGCGATCAAGAATGATTTTGCGATCTTCAAATAAATTGATTAAGAATACCACTGATCTTTTTTGTCACGGGCCGGGGTAACTAACCCACCCCGGTTTCCGTACTGACCGGATGAAATCCTGTCAATTGTCTGGACAGGATGACCCATCTCATGAGCATTGATGGGACAGAGATGAAAATCATCAGATAATGGTCCCAGGAAAAAGATCGTGGAAATCATATGGAACTGATAAGCCAGTTTATATTACCCTATTGGCTCAACCTGCTTGCACTCTTCCTGCTCGCATTAACAGGGGCTCTTGCAGCGATTGAAGAGGGGTATGATATTATCGGGGTGACGGCTCTCGCCTTAATTGCAGGTACCGGTGGGAGCCTGCTCAGGGACGGATTGATCCTCCAGCAGGGGGTCCCCTTATTTTTCAGGGACCCTTCGTTTCTCTACGCAGTAGTTCTGGCGGTCCTGATCGGGATCGTGTTCCGATCTTCCATTGTTTCCTACAAACGACCTTTCACTATCCTGTTTCTCCTCTTTGATGCACTGGGTTTGGGGATATTCGGGGTTGTCGGAACGCAGATGGCATTATTTGCAGGCCTCGCTTCAGCCCCGGCCATACTCACGGGGGTAATAAATGCAACAGGCGGAGGCCTTCTCAGGGATGTGCTTACCGCTCGTGAACCCCTTATTTTTAAACCCAGCCAGTATTATGCGGCTACATCCCTTGCAGGATGCATCATTTTTGTGATACTCGCATTGTGGCTCGGGCAAAGTGCGGTCACAGCAGCGTTTCTCGCCATATCCCTTACATTTTTCCTGCGTGCATTAACCATGTGGTTTGACTGGAAGACAAAACCATTAATCGGGATAGAACTGTTTCCAAAAATGAAAAGCAAATAAAAGACTATTCCCCGGGATCTGTTAAAAATATCAGGGAACCCCAATGGGATATCCTGTTGACTCACGTAATTATATTTGCCGGCGGCCACCTAATTTGGTCCAGGACAATATTTGGTTTATGTCCTGTTTCCTTAAACCATACAATTTCTGAGGAGACCAAAACCCCCCGTCACTAGAGGAGGTCCTGCCATGTCCCATATGAGGAAATCATGGTAAAAATTCGGAAAGATTATATCCCGCCTTTAAAAATATAGGGCCAATAGTTATCCCGTTTAACCCGGCAGTAGTAAAATCTGGTTACAGGCATACATTAAAATTCAAACGTACCCCACCGTTTGGTATAGGAAGTGTAACACAAATGAAGATGATGGTATTTATTGGAATTATGGGTATACTTCTCACCCTGGTAGTCATCTGCCCTGCAATCGCCATTTCACCGGTAACAACTACAGTTCAGAGTGACTCTCATGGTGCAGCCTTATCACATACCAACAGCCTGGAAACCTGTAATCTCCCAAAAGGGAGTATCGGGACAAATGGGAAGAATAATCTTTCATCAGCCGCGCTGATCAAACCAGGAGATAGCAAATTTTCCTGGCTGGTTAATACTTACAGACCGGTACTACCTGTCACCCAAAATAACAATTTCGCAGCATTTTTCCAGCCCGCGACGATTAAAACTACCACCTATAAAGAAAGTGATAATGGAAATACCGTCGCCGCACAAAAAAATCAGGTTGTAAAAATTCAACTGGCTGAGAACCCGACAACAGGATACCGGTGGGAACCGTCAGTCAGTTCGGGCATCCAGATCACTGATGATACCTATACAAGGTCAAACACCAGGGCTGTCGGATCAGGGGGGATCCGGACATGGACACTCAGATTAAACGGGACAGGAGGCCAGTATTTTAATGCAGAATACAAGCGTTCCTGGGAATCCGGGTCTGTCGATAATTATTCGATTCATTTCGTCGTGTCATAATTTCCGATAACAATCCAAAATATACCTTTTTTCAATGTTGAGGACCAATTTTAGACTTTTTTCAGATATCCGGTTCTGTTGTGTGCCGGAATTCCCCTGATAAATAAAATACATCTTGTTTTTCGCAGGAAACGGAAATATTACGACACCGATTATTCCCCGGGCAGACAACAGGAAAAGTGACTTGAAATAATATTTGACGATGTTTTCCTGATTGGGACCACTCAATGCCTAATATGAGTTAATTGTCCGGTGGTTACCCTTTTTGTTAGTGCAGGAAATATTCCCATCCATTTTAATCATAGCGGTTGTATCCACGTCGCATCAATCATGACATTCTGTAAGTGCAACAGGTGACACCTCTATTCACACTCGTGACATTCCCTTCTGCACCCTTCAGGTGCGTAAAATCCCTTGCGTTCCGATTCCGGTGGAAAGCACATCAACAGAAATTGTAACGGGTTAGAAAAACGCAGATAATTAAACCCGTATTTTCATTTTATTTATTGTATGTCCGATGTGTAAGAATAATTTCTGATCCCCTTGATTTGAGAGAACTGATACTATCTCATCGGGAACCAATTCGGGATGCTCCCATGGCAAAAACCGTTTTCAAAAAACTTCAACAATTTGAAACGGGACGATACACTTGTGTTCAGTCCCGCAATCGTATCCGGCCCAGGTCCTACCATCTCCCTGTAATCGACAGGAAGTGATAAAACCGAGTCCATTCCGGGTCAGGATTATTGAAAAATATAGAGTCTTAGGAGATATTGGAAAATAAGACTGTGGACTAGCCATTCATCTAAACGGGAGAGAATGCAGGCAATACAAACCAAAAATAAGGGCACCTGCAGGAACGGGATGATCGATTGGTCGTGTGATGATAAGATGAGGGCTCATTTTTGTGATAACGAGGCAGAAAAATGGAGGGTTTTCACCGGACAGACCTCAGTTAAATGAGTGCCAGATCACAAATAACTGAAACCTTGCATTTGGTGAGTGGAATTGAGAAAAGATATGATTTCCAGCGATTATCACTGAGTCCGCCATCATCTGACCCTCTATTTTCTTCAATCGTGTTTCCTGTAATCCGGGATGAATGCAATGAAAATAAGATCCTTTCTGCGATTCGATATACCCATCACCCCGGTCTGTAGTTCCTGGAAATATCGGTGTGCTGCGGATATATCTGATGATATCCGATAAAAACAATGGTCCTCTTCATTCAAGCGTCCGGCGGTAGGTCATGATGCCAAGGGCGATGGCTCCGGCTGAAAAGATGGCAAGAGCAAGGAGGTCAAACCAGATGACACTGATACCCTGACCACGGAGGATAATACTTCTGAGTGCCTGGACCGCATAAAACTCAGGATTGATCACGGTAATCCATCGGAGCCATGATGGCATCCCAAGGACTGGGTAAAAAGCGCCACTCGTCATAAAAAGGAGGAGGCTGAAAAATGCGATGACCGACGAATATTCCTGCTGGCTTGAAAAACGGGAAGCCAGTGAGACAACGAGACTCGTCACACCGATACTGGTCATGAACAGCACGAGCAAGACGAGTAAGAAATCATCGGGGGAACGAATGATCACACCTGCGATAAAAATATCAATCAGAAAAATGATGAAACCTGCAAAAAATGCTTTTACCGTTCCACTCCCGATGGTACCGAGAATAATACTTGACCGTTTGACAGGAGTAACAAAGTATCCCTCAATGATTCCCATTTCCCGGTCCCTGATCAGGGCAAGTCCACCACCAAACATCGTTGTCATAAAAATGGCCATGACAATAACACCCACCCCGAAAAACTGGAGGTAATCAATGACACCATAGACATTTACAGCTTCGATGGGATTTTTAGCACCCGTTGCAGCGATTGCACCAGTAATTCCAGATTGGACCAATGCGGGGACCGTATATTCTGAGCTGTCCATGTAAAGCCGGATAGTCCGGGCAGGTTCAATATCAGAAGGAAAAACCACATAGGCCATTATCTCCCCGTCAGCAAGTGCTTTTTTTGCCATCGGTTCACCTGTAAAAACCCTGACATGAAATAAAGCAGGCTTATCAGGCTGTGTATGAAACCGTTCAAGCTGGTCAATACCGGCTGAATACAGGGCCGTTTCATGAACATATGGCTGTTCCTGAACGGCTCCAATTGGAATTCCGGTGATTGTTCCACCAATGGCATTGCCAAAAATCAGCAGGTACATGATCGGCATTGCCAGGGTCATGATGAGCATGAACGGATTACTTGTAAATTTTTTAAAATCCCGCCTGAATATTGCAATTGCACCGCGCAGCATTATAGGGAACCACCGGAATGGATAACAGGTCCATCAGAAGTCATATCACCAAATTTTTTCCCTGTGAGATACAGGAACACGTCTTCAAGTGACGGGGACCGAATCGAGATCGAGGTAATAGTGATCGCGGACTTTTCGAATTCTGCAATCAGGACCGGCAGGAGATTGCTCCCATTTTTCGCAGAGATCTGAAGTATCCCATCTTTCTTTTCAACCGATATCACCTGGTGATTATTGCGGATTATCGAAATTATGGAATCGTTCATCTGGTCATACCCAAGTTCGATCAGTTCACCTGCAGGCATCGCCAGTTTCAGGTTTGCAGGCGTATCAAGTGAGACAAGGCGACCATGGTCAACAAAGGCAATTCGCTCGCAGAGTTTCTCCGCCTCATCCATATAATGGGTGGTCAGGATGATGGTGATCTTTTCTGTATTGAGCATGGAGATTTGCTGCCAGACTTCACGACGTGCTTCGGGGTCAAGACCTATGGTTGGTTCATCGAGGAACAGGATAAGTGGGCGGTGGAGGAACGCACGAACTATCTCTAACTTTCTCCTCATACCCCCGGATAACGTGCTGACGCGTGAGTGGGCCCGGTCTGATAGATCTGCCATCTTCAACAATTCCCATATCCGCTCATCAAGCAGATTATCATCAACATTTACCAGTTTACCATAAAATTCGAGGTTATCGTACGCGGTAAGCTCGATATCAAGTGTACTGTTCTGGGGGCATACCCCGATAATGCCCCGGACTTTTTCATCGTCTTTTGTTACCTCGTAGATATCAAGGAATGCCCTTCCACTGGTGGGTTTCATTAAAGTGGTCAGGATACGAATGAGTGTACTTTTCCCGGCACCGTTAGGTCCAAGCAGGCCAAAAATTTCTCCCTTTTTCACATCAAACGAAACGTCATTTACCGCTATGACCTCGCGGTGACCGGTCCTGAATATTTTGGAGATATGTTCAATCCGGATAATATTTTCGTCCCTGGCAATAACCAGATTATCCGTTTCCTGGCCTCGTTTGTCCGGTTTTTTAACTGTGCCAGTGCCTTTATTGTTCACTTGTCCCTGATCTGGTTCTGCCATCACTCACACTCTGTTATTGGGATATGAGGTCCGGAGACCTGTATAAGGATATTCTATCTGCGTGACTATCGTCTCCTATTGATCAGGGAGACTTCTTTTTCCGTCGACTAAGTCTAAAATACGCGAATCCAATGACTCCGATTGCGACCACTAAAATCACATAGGGGTTTTGCGTAATTATTTTTGAAAAGGCGGGCAATGTTACATCCACCGGCACCTTAATGCGGTCTGAAACCTGGTCATTGTCCAGCGAATCCCGGTACATGATCTCGGAATCAAGGCCATATTCCTTGACCGTTGCCGATGGATCGGCAGTAATATCAAATTGAGCAGTTTTTTTCTGCCCAACTCCGATATCCCCGAGATAAGAGGTATCATCACTGCTGGTGAACGGATCCACAGTAAAAATCCTGGCTTGAGCAACATACACGGTCGTTGTGCCCGTGTTCATATATGTGACCTGTATGACTTTTCGTTCTCCGGGGTTTATCTGCACCGGATCTGTAACAACCTGAAACCCGATCCTGCCACCGACCGGAACACCAATGGTCACCGGGTCTGACGTGACGATATCCCCGTCCCGGTTTTTATAGGCCACTGACACATTTACCGGATAACTCATTGCTTCCGCATCTTTTGAAACTGCAACTTTGTATTGTAATGGCACTATTGAATTTTTTGGGAAATCCCCGATAAACACACTGCTTGCCAGGGGTACCACAGGACTGTTACCATTCTGGCCAAGTTTTACGATGGTCTCCTTCCCGTCTTCATTTCCGATATTTTTCAGGCTTATATTTAAATAACCAGTACTACCGGCATTTAGGTCCCCTGACCCTACAGCCGTCACATTAAGGAGTACCTCCGGCTTGATCCTGACTGGCAGTTTAAGGGTGTCAACCTGCGCCTTGTAGAAATACTGGAGCATATCGGTACCATACTGGTCAGCTCTCATCAGGTAAGTGTACTTTATTGTAAGCGGAAGGGTGTAGGATTCGTCGGGTGCATCAGGGGCAATTTTAACTTTGAAATTTGCGACGATATTCTGACCGCCCGGCAGATCACCAAGGAGTTGGGGGTCTGATTCAATCGTAACAGGGGTACCGCCGGACCCTAGCGTTACCGTCATCAGTTTCGCAGTATTCGGAAGGTCAGCCGCGGAGAGCTGATTCTGATAGGTAAATACATACTGGATCAGGCCACTGTTCTGGATCATCACGGGGATGTTCACTTCCTGTCCGGGTGAGAAATCATTCGATCCGAGGATTGCCGCTGTCAGGTCCGGACCGCCGCTAATAAACCGTTCTCCCGCCATTACTGGTGCTGTGATCCCCATCAGGATCACCAGGACTGCCAGTATTCTTAGCAAAGTAGAGAGCATTGTGTTCCACCTTTTGACATTCTTACCTTGTTCGTCAATCGAATTGTCCTTGTCCTGTTGTTCCTTTCATATTTACTACCTGTCACCCTGTAACTCGAAAGTGTTTTTTCATGTAATCAGGCAGTTTTCATCTGTATCTGAATTGTAGTCATGGTGATTTACCTGCAGGTATAATAAATTGTGGGGTCGTGTCTTTAATTATCTGAATGGTATGCAGGACTATTTTCGTTTTGTATTCGTGATGAGTTTCACCTGAATCAATAAAAAAAGTGGTGCGGGCTTTACAAGGCCCCGTAACACAGATCAGTAATTTTCACACCAGATTTCGTAATACGCCTGTGGATGGTCGCAGACCGGACATTTATCAGGAGCGGAAATATCCTCATGTACATACCCGCAATTACGGCATTTCCAGTGAATGCTGCCTGATTTTTTAAAGACCGTGCCCTGGCTGATATTTTTAAGGAGTTTCCGGTAACGCTGTTCATGGTGTGCTTCGACTTTTGCAATCTCACGGAAGGTATGGGCCGCAACAGAAAATCCCTCCTTATCCGCAACGACTGCAAAGCCGGGATATAAAACGGACCATTCAAGTTTTTCACCCTCGGCAGCTGAAAGTAAGTTTGCTGCAGTGGTCCCGATTACACCGGCCGGATAAGATGCTGTAACTACTGCATCTCCCCCCTCAAGCAGGGTAAAATAGAGTTTGGCATGCTCTCTCTCGTTATCTGAAGTCTCCTGGAATATTGCAGAAATCTGTTCATATCCTTCTTTCTTTGCGACGGATGCAAAAAATGAATACCTCAACCTTGCCTGGGATTCACCAGCAAATGCCGCGAGAATATTTTTTTCAGTCAGTGAGCCTTTCAAATTCATTTCATGGCCTCAATTAGTTGATATGAACCTGCGATCGTTTAAAAATGTTGCGATCTACTGGGGTGAGTCCTATATTAGTCCCCCGGTGAGAGCCGGGATATTATATTTTAGTTCCCACGTTGCCTGTCCATTCGATTTTTAAAAATGTTAAAAATTCAGCGTTCTATTTATAAAATACGGGTCATAATGATGAGAGGTACCTGTTACCGTTTGAGCCGAAAATATATACTTGCCAGAATTGAAAAATAGTGAAAGATATTTCGGATATTCCATTACCAGGACCGGACCATCCATCTGGTTTCCAGCTCTATTCCCAGGTTGATTTATAAATTACATCTTACCCCTCATCATTCTCGTGGCGAGGATCATTGAAACAAGCCTTGATACCATCAGTACGGTCTATGTAAGCAAAGGTCATGCAAACCTGCTGCAAATATCGGGGTCATAAAAGTTGGTATCTGACTTCTCTCCACCGGGCTTGTTCTTTCGAATCTCAACGATTACTGGAGCATTTTTGCATATATTGCCGTATATGGGATAGGAACACTTATCGGTACTGAGATCGAAAAGATTGTTTCAATAGGTTCGGTAATCATCCGCCGAATCACCCGCGATGATCCGGGAGAATTAATTGAACGCCTGTCGAAAAAGGGCTACGGTCTGACCAGGCTCGAAGGATCGGGATCCTTCTCAGATTTCTGTTTACGTAATCCTGATGATCGTCCCCAGGAGTGAACAGGCTGCTCTGGTATCGATCCTCTCAAGGGAATATCCAGAGGTATTATACACAATTGAGGATGTCAGGTCCTTAAAAGGCGGGGCTGTAATATTCCACAAGGATACAAAAGGCAGGATACTCGGATTTTTCGGTCTTTAAATAAAGACATTAGTAAAATAATCACAATTCTTATTCCACAGGACCTGAATTTGCCATCGGAATGGGAACAGATCATCGAAGGGGCTGCAGTAATGAGCGCAGTTTGGAAATTTCCCTTACCCGGCAACGTCTCCTGATGAGAAGATTTTTCATTTGGGGCACCAGAGTATCCCAGATTATATCACCTACCCACCAACTCTTGTTTTTTTTATTGGTGCCAGAGTCTATTTGATGCATACAGAACTACGGATGTGGAACTGTTGAGACCAGTATACCACTCCAGTCATTTTCCAGACTGTTTTTTTATCCCTGTCCTGTTGGCAGTCATCCGATGAGAAGGCCTTGTATTGTACACCAATTCCCAATCCGGAATAAAAAACGGTTAATGCGATACCTGATAAAACAGTATCTGCCTGAATTTCATCAGGAGCAGCGATGCATGAGGACTCTCACAAGCTTCAAAGCACTGACTATTGCAAATGAAGAGCCAGGCAATCCGTGATGGACACCATCAGCATCGGCCTTTTCCTGTTACAAACAGTTGCCATTTCAGATACCCGGGCGGCATCATCATATCATTAGCGATGTTGAATTATTGAACGGCAAGAGCAGGATCTTCAGCCACCGGTTTTGAGGTTCGTACACCTGGAGGTTCCGGACCCTTGAGGGATTAGGAAATTTTTTCCCAGATTTACTGCCAGAGGCGGAGTTCGGAAATGGACCAGGGTTCAGGCAGCAGGAGCATATATTCACATACCCTGCCTGATAACCAGGGTCAGGGAGATTCCAATGACCTGCCTGCCATTCTTCTGCGGAGGATTTTGCCGAATAAGACCAGCAGGACCATCCCTATCACACCAGTGACCATAACCATCACAAGTACCGAGTGGTCAGGGAAACCAAATACTGCAATTACTGCAGCAATACCAAGATTCCTCTGCGCTGTTCCAAACGAAAGGACCTTGTTTTTCCCGGAATCGTTTCCACCAAATAACCAACCGATACAAAAGGCTGCCAGAATAAGGACAAATGCTGCAATAAATCCGCGGGAACCGACAATCCGGGACAAGTCTCCAAAATAGACCAGAAAGACAGCCCCGAAACTGACAATAATTGCGACATAGGATATTTTTGATAGCCAGGGGCCGAATTTTATCGATGCCTGTTCTTTTCGCGACCGGACCAAAAGACCAGTCATCAGGGGGATCAGCAGGAATAGTACAAGGGCCGGGAGGACGACCAGGAGATTAATTTTTGATGCTGGAAGAAGGGCGAGAAGAATGAAAGAGATATAGAGTACGCTCAGGAATGTCAGAAACAGGGCAATAACGCTGGCAAAGGTATAATTTTCTCCACCCACCTGAACAATCCGTGGAAGGAACGGTACACCTGCGGCCGCACTCATAAGGATGAGGCCTAATGATAGTCCCTCTGGAAGGTTCAAATATTTTACAAGGAGATATGCGACGAGTGGTACCAGGACGAAATTAGCAATGATGAGAAGGAACATCAGTTTCTTGTCCCTCAACGGACCAGGGATTTCTATTCTTCGAAGTGATAACCCGAGTGCCGTCATGCTGGTGATAGCGAAAATTATCACACCGGCATAGGAAGCAAACAGGAGCAACTCGCTAATTTTTGATGCAAAGAACAGCACAAAAATTGCGGCAATCACAAAACCGGAAACGGTGAAAATGATCGATGGTAACCGCTTCCACTTCATTATCCATGCGATAACAGGCGTACCATAGACGCCGACACCGGGTATCCAGGCGATAAAAAGACAGGAAATGGCACCATATTTTTTAATTACCGGGTGTTTATCAGTGATTTTTCCTAATTTGTCGATCCATTTCCTTATACGGGCCGATGAAGCAGCCAGCCCGTCACAGATTTCGATAATTGCCATCACGATCCCGATTGCAAAGCAGGCCATTATCACGATGATTGTGGCAGGTGATAAACCCATGGCAAGTCCGATGGGAGGTGCAGCTGCCTGGAGTACAAATGCTGATGTGACCAGGGTCAAAACCTGGGTACTGTTTATACCGGACAAGGCACCGATCAGCAGGGGGATAGCCATCGCAAATCCGATGAACAACAAAAAAGCCTTTGAAATTTGTTTAATGACAATGCCTCTGGTCCGTGGCGGGATATCTTCCATGGTACATAACCATTATGATCAATAATCTAAATAACCGATCCGCATCATAGAATCTCCCTGGTACGAGGATCTGGTTCATTCAATCCCCGAGAGTGGATATGAATGTATTATTCGTGGTCCAGGGATGAGATGTTACCATTGGGGGACGCGACTGCCGACTTCTTCGGGTGCGCTTATTGCGGTTGTATGGATATTTGGATTATTACGGAGCCATTTTGTTAGGATCGGAATAGCTGGAACTCCGATATCCGCAAATGTTCGTGGGACATCATCCATGAGTGCACTTTGTGCGAATCATTTTTTTTCTCCATAACTTTCTATAATATATGAGCGAATGATCTTCCCGCCTTTTTCAGTATCTGCCCCGCCTCATCAATATATTCAACTAATGGGCAGTCAAGGTTGAAGATCACTTTTTTGCTGGCATTCCTCGGGATTTTTTTCAGGTAAACCGTTCCAGAGTAATATTCCAGGGTTCCTTGGTCAAGGTAGTTAATACCGGAAACATATGATGCACATCAACCAAAAATGAAATAAAAAGAAATACGACCATTCCCCGTTTACTATTGAAATAATAACTGGATGGGACATTACTCACTCCTTTCAATCCCATTACTTTCTGTCATAATGAGCTCTATTTGCCTGTCCTTTAGCAAACCTCAATATTTCATACCTATCCACGATATCCTATCCAACGATCTTACCCACACCAATCATCGAAGAGCCGGAAATACCCTGGAAAGAAATATGTGATACCGTTTCTGATAACCCTCCAACTGAATGATTGTTGAAGTCAGACAAATAGCAATGATGAAAGATCATGGCTGGGAAGGCCGATTTCTCAACAGTGGTCGTAATAAAAAGTAAAATCGCGAATCTGATGATCTGTTAGAATGCCACCAGATGACGAGAACTTCAATAAAAAAAACAAAAATATTATCGGATTATTACTTCAGATTAACTGGATCCCTGGCATGAAGGGGATAACCGAATGTGACAGTTGGAATTGTGGCATGCTGATCGTATGATCATCCACATACTGATTGATTGGTGACTGGAATGGTACATTATATCCGGTTTTCTGGAAGGTCCAGTGCATAGTCCCATTTTCCTGCCGGACATTCAGGACCGACTGCGTCTTCTGGCTGAGGATGTTTTTATAAACTGATGACTGGTTCCATTCGTGGGTCTCTGTATGGCCTGGTGTTCCGGTGGACCATTTCAGCTCGGTGGTCTGGTTGAGGACCCCGTCCCCGGAGTACTTGGTATCTGATGAGATCATGCTACTTCCAAAGGAAAACGCTGATGCGGAGACTATCGGGACTATCAGGAGGACCAACCCCAGGATCATTGCAATAATTATTCGTGCCGGTTTTTTCATTTGTACCACTTCATTATCAGACTCTTACACTAGACTGGAGCGGGAAGTAATAAATTGTTTCTGCTGGATG
>Ga0114951_10001337_pt1 | contig 30906 bp, 31 predicted proteins | sample AM7aDNAmetaG_FD_88677 | JGI IMG/M metagenome (GOLD analysis project Ga0114951, IMG submission 88677) | Freshwater microbial communities from Finland to study Microbial Dark Matter (Phase II) - AM7a DNA metaG | ecosystem: Environmental > Aquatic > Freshwater > Lake | place: Finland: Lake Alinen... | reverse complement strand
CTGGCTTCACTTGGTTCGTTGCCTCCCCAAATGCAGAGTCCGGTTCTGAGCGGCTGGCTTCGCCTTACTCAGTTCCGATTTCACGGACAGGATATCCCGAGCTTCTCTTGGCGCACTCATGACAGACCTCCCTATTTTGAAACAGGAACTTATTTTTTCTCTCCTGCTGTTTTTTGTTCGGTCAAGGCGATCTGCTGAGCCGTTTCCAAACGACCACGGCTGGTACTCCACAATCTCAAGGACTGAAGGATCGCGGAAAGATGCGTATCATACCCATACATCATCATTTCCTGAAAAATATTGCGAAACGACCAATCCGTATGAGCGATCCTGTAAGCCGCAATGATCATTCCCGACCTGTCCTTGCCGGCCGCGCAATGAACCAATACCGGTTGGCGCGCCGGATCTTCAAGAATCGAAAGAACAGCATCCACTGTTTTTGAGGGCGCCACCTTGCTGCCCAGTAGCGGGAAATGATAAACCTGAATTCCCATTTGTTTTGCCACTTTATCTTCCCAAGGCTCACACTCTTCATTGCTCAGCAGATTTATGATCGTCTTGAGTCCGTAGGTTTTCATTCTCTTCAAGGATTCAGGATTCAATTTGGCGGAGCGCCAGATCCCGGGAGTCACCATGTGAAAATTAGGCTGGACATGCACCACGGATGTCGCCGGACCGTCCGCAAACGCCGGAAGGAATTGGCTTGCTCTGTGATGGTGATTGGCATGCCGCGAACACTGGCCATGCGACGGCCGAAAGATTCCCTGAGAGCGGGCGACATCCCTGAACAACAGGACCCCCGAAAGAACCAGGATCAGAACAAGCCATTCAAGTCTTCCTCCGAGCGAGAACCCTTTTATTTTACTCATCATCCTTTTTCCCTTTCGTTTGATATTAACTGTTATGTCAGCGCACGATTCATGCGCTTAAAGATAGCTTCCTCAACGGCGACTTCCTTACGCGATCGGATCCGGTTAAGATGATATTCGATTCTCTCGGGAGGCACATCTAATTGTCCGAGCACGATCCGGTTCAGTTCATAACTGGCTTCCCACTCCTCCGTCACCACAAGATCCGCTCCCAGTTCAAAAAGTTGCGGCATCTGAGCTCCAAAACGCGCCCTCACCGCAAGACTCACATTCGGATTAAGGTCCTGCACCACACGGATGATCTGAGTCATGCCAAGCGCATCGGGAAAACTCACAATGACGGAACGGGCGCGCGCGATACCGGCCCGCTTCAACACCTCCTGGTTCGACGCATCGCCATAGAGTGCTTTCATGTGCATCTTTTTCGCCTCACGGATCTTGACCGGATTCATCTCAATAACCACGAACGGGATCTTCTCCTCGTGAAAGGCCGCCGCAAGATCCTGCCCCGTCGGACCCAACCCACACAGGATCACGTGATCATGCAGCCCCGTAAGTGTCCGGTCTTCCCGGCTCCATTCCTTGGGAGGCACTCCAAAAATCACGTATCGGCTAAGAAATTTTAAAATGAAAGGGATTGCCGCGAAAAGAAGGGGCGTCATAAGCATGGTCATAAAGGCCGTCGAAAGAAGGATCTGATAAAGTTCCGGAGTAATATTACCGGACTCACGCGCCATCTCGATCAAAAGAAATGAAAACTCCCCAATCTGCGAAAGAATAAGCCCTGTGACTGCGGCTACGCGCGGCGGAAACCCGAATACCATGATCAAAAGTGTCATGATGAAGAAATTAATAAAAAGCACCAGACTGACCACCGAGAGCACCAGGACCACATGACTCAAAAAAAAGTGGACGTCAAAAAGGAGCCCGATCGAGACAAAGAAGATACTCACGAAAAGATGGCGGAAAGGAATGATGTCTCCGATCAGCTGATGCGAGAAACCGGTGTTCGCGAACATAAAACCAGCCAGCAGCGCGCCGATAGCCATCGAAAGCCCCAGCGCGCCGCTTCCCCAGGCCATCCCGAGACAGATCACGACCGAAAAAAGAAAAAAGATCTCACGGTTACGGATCGCGGCAACGCGATGAAGCAGCTGCGGCAGAAGATAGCGCGAAAAAACAAACGCCCCCGAAAGAAGCAGGACGGTCTTGAGCAAAGCTACCCCGAGAGCCAGCCCAACTGAATTCACCGACTGGCCGAAGGCCGAGAGAAAGATCATGAGTGGCACGACCGCAAGGTCCTGAAAAATGAGGATCGAGATCGCGATACGGCCATGCGGTGAATCGATCTCGCCGCGTTCCATCAGATATTTCAGGACGATCGCCGTGGAGCTCAGTGCGATGACCGATCCCAAAAAAAATCCTTCGTAGAAGGTCCAATGCCGCCACCAGGCAAACGCCATGGAAACGGCGATCGAAACCAGGATCTGAAGCGTACCGCCGAACACCGCGATATTCTGCATACCGCGCAAACGTTCAACCGAAAATTCCAGACCGATCGTGAGCATGAGAAGCACGACACCGAGCTCCGCGAGCATGCGGATGTGCTCACTGTCGGAAAGTATACGGAGCCCGTGAGGACCGATGATCACGCCCGCCAGGAGGAATCCCAGGATCGCAGGGAGGCGGAATTTCGCGAAGATCACGGCAACCATCGTAGCCGTGGAAAGCACCAGCAGGATCTCGCTTAGAAAAGAAGGATTGGACATGAGTCCTTTCGGATTTAAAACACTGACCGATTGCTACGCACGAATAGTATACAGAATTCAAGCTGTGTGAATCCAGAACTATGCACCGCATGAAATGTGCACCCACCTCTGAGACCGAGAATCAGAGGCAGGTCTACCCACTAAGATCCTTTACCTAATGAAATTAATGACAAGGGCCGTTAATTTGTGAAGATAGTATTTCGGCATGGTTCGTGTGCATTTCAGGAAACTCAAACTTAGTGTTTCAATATCGTATTTTAGCTATATTTTTATATAATAAAGACTTATTAAATCAAAATTGATCGTTTTTGCTAGTTAAATAATCTTGCTCAAACGCCCATATACGCCTATAATTATTAGTAGGCGCAGGAACCACTGACACGGACGGAGATATAATCCATGAGTTCAAAACAAAGATGCCAGGATAGACAAGCAGGATTTTCCCTTTTAGAAGTAATGGCCTCCCTCTGTATATTCCTGCTTCTCTTCCTGAGCACCGCCACAGCCATTATCGGAAGCAAGTACCTCAGCTCTTTTGTAAAGCACAAGGTCCAGTCGATGTACTGGGCGCAGAGATACATCGAACAGGAGCGCCGGCTGACCTTTACAAATCTCACGAGCCTCGAGTCAGCTTCTATCCCTCTCGATACAAATAGCACCTTCACCGCGACGGATGACGATTTTTCGGGAAATAGGATCGTCACGGTGTCTACTATCGATGCCTCCCGAAAAAGGGTCCGCATCGAAATTAATTGGACTGAAAAGATCATGGGAGGATTGATCACTGTCCGGGATTATTACTCCACGGATATCGTGAACGATGCTCAACTCAACTGACGAAAGCTTAAGGACATAAGGATATGATAAAAACGGGACGCTTGTTGAAAGGCAGAAAGACGAAACGGGAGAAGGAAAAAGGTTTTACGCTCATGGAGCTCCTCGTCACCGTAGGCCTCTCTGTCCTATTCACGGGTGTGGTACTTGCGGCGCTGATAACATCGAGGCAACTCTGCACCTCCATCAGCAGCATCCAGGATCTTCAGCAAACGGCCAATGTTGTCATGAATAAGATCATAAAAGGCTCCGGAGAAACCGGCGGGATCTTTCGTCTCTCGGAAGCAGTTTCTTATACGATCACAAGCCTCAGCGATCTGAGTTTTGTCGGCACTGATGGCACCACGAGAAGATATTATCTGAGTAATGCAAACACAGAACTGCGATACAGCCATCCGGTCAACGGAAGCACCACGAACGAATTGATCTACAGAGCCCCAGCGGGAACGACGCTAACACTGCGCTTCTGGGCACAAGTCACCAATATCACGGTCGGTATCGATGTCGGTCTTTCCAAAACCGTGAACGGAAGAACTGTCACGGGCTCCGCGACAACCGTGATCACCATAAGGAATCATGTCACATGATGACTCTGGTAAGGAATAAGGAAGAGCGGGGATTTTTGCTGATCCTGACATTGGTCACTACTTTTTTGATTTCAGCATTCCTGACGGCCTTTTTGATCATGGTGACGAGCGGACTCAGACAAGCGAACAGGGCGGTGGAAAGCACGCGTGCCTATTACGTCGCGGATGCGGGCCTCGCAAATGCACTCATGCAGGTAAAGGCCTGGAACACCCTGCAAAACAGTCTCACGATCGGCGCTACAAGTTATCCTGTGGGACCCAATAATCTCAACGGAAGCTATTCTGTTAGCGTTACAAGCGATGGAGCCACACCTTGCCCCACCTACACGCTGACATCCACAGGGGTTTTTGGCAATACCACGAAAATTTTGACCCTACGCATCAATGTTATCTCTTACTCAAGGTGGAATTACCTGAGCGTCACCGAGACACACCCCACATGGGGGAAATTATGGTGGGTAACAGGCATGTGGTCCGACGGAGCTACTCACACGAACGGTCAATTTAACATCTGGGGTAATCCCGTCTACAATGGCCCGGTAAGCCAGAGCGCCTCCGCGATCAATTACGGACAAGGCGGCCTACCTAGAGACAATCCCGATTTCCAGAATGGTCTGACTCTAAGTGCGCCTCAAATCCCTTTTCCTACCGTTGATCTGCTCAATAGCATCAAAGGCGGTGCCCAGCAGGGTTCTGGAACTTATAATTTAACCGGTAACACGACGGTGACCCTGACATCGGACGGGACAATGAAAGTCACCAATTCCGCCAAAGGCTGGAGCGCCAGAAGCATGGCGATCCCACCCAATGGCGCTTTTTATGTGAACAATGGAGACGTCACCGTTCAGGGAACTCTGCAGGGAAAGCTCACTATCGCGACCAATCAAAATGTGCTGATCGCCGGGAACGTAATCTACAAAACAGACCAAAGGGCTCATCAACTCGATCCAACGAAACCCGAAAGTACGGATTTTCTGGGATTGGTGGCAACCTCAAGTGTGACCGTGAAAGACACCGCTCCTAATAATCTCAGGATCGACGCCTATGTGGTTGCCCTGGATGGCGCCTTCCAACTGCAGAATTTTTCAACCGGTGGTTATAAGGGCGACATGATCCAGTTTGGAGGCCTCATGAACAAGTATTGCGGCCCTACGGGAGTTATGGATTCCCATGGAAATATCATTGACGGATACAATCAGCTGCAGTATTACGATGACCGACTCCAGAATACGGCACCGCCCTGGTTTACGGCCGCAAAGGACTCGTCAGGTAAGCTCCTTTTCACTAAACTTGATCTCAAAGAAACTTCTCCATAGAGAGCACCATGAAAAACGATATAAAAAAATTAGTTCCGATAGGCTCAGTTTTATTCGTTCTGGTAATTATTGCCTGGTATTCCCTGTCCACGCTTCCACATAACCGGAAGAAAACTCCGGAGCCTCCCCTCCTGACTCCAACTCAAACTGCCGTTGAGCCTGGAGCAACGGATTCCTTTTCACTTCCAAAGGACAGCCGCCCCGCGGGCTACCTTCCTACCGATGAAGAAATACTTCAAAGCATTGAAGATCAAAATAAAAAACGGGAAGCCCGGGAAAAGCTGAAAGGGGCGAGGGACAAAAAAGCGGAAGCAGTTATAGCCGCGGTCAACGCCGCGCCGCCTCCACCGGACTCCCCGGATGTGATCCCTGAGGATGCAACACCGAAGCGATCCCCTGAGGAAATGGAAGAACGCAACAAGGAGCTCCGGGACGGCATCAAAGTCCACATGTACTTTCCTCACTAAGCCAACGCTGTAATTGACTAACCTTGCTGAATTAGTCATATTTTAAATAAAAGGGTTCTTTCGTATTAAGTGTTGAGTCTTGGGTTTAAAAGACCGCAGTGCTGGTGGATTTTCAGGAGAAAGTACCTGGCGTCTCTATAGCCGTAAGCCATCCGTTTCAGCCGCTTGATCTTATTATTGAATCCTTCTGAGATTGCCGAACTGATCTTTTTCCTGAACCCATTGAGAAAGAACGTCATCTTCTCCCTGACTTTTTCCGCAAGGCTCTCGAAGACCTGAAGCCCGCTTGTCCTCGCCTGCGCAAGCCATGCTTCCAGACACCTCCGGGCATCGGCTTCTGTGTTCTGGAGATAAATCTCCTGAAAACTTTCCTTCAGAAGCATGGCCTTGAAAATAGGCTCGTTGATCGCGCATAACCGTTTCAAGTGTTCCGATTGCCTTTCCGTTAGATTGATTCTGTTTTTCAGCAGGATGAACCGTTGCTTGAATCCCATCATCTCCATCAGATCGAACCTTTGTTCTCCTCGTGCTTTTTGAAGCTCGTATCGGCGCGCCGCATCCACCGCGCCGCTTAGTTTCTGGATCACATGAAACTTGTCGTAAACGATGAGCGCTTTTTTCGCATATTCCTGGGTTGAGCTGATATAGGTTCTCGCTCCATCCATGGTCACGGATTCGATCTTTTCGAAGTTCTCCGGCCCCAGCGCTTCGTAATACCTATTGAGGACTTCCTTCTTGCGACCCTGGGCGTTCCAGATGACCTTTTTGATGTCCGTGTCGATCACAATGGTCAAATAACGGTGATATTTGAGCCAGCTGACTTCGTCAACGCTCATATTTTTCGCGGCCGGCGGCGGAATCAATTTCTTTGCAGCCAACTCCTCCAGATTTTCCCGATCGAGGCGATAGACCTTCTCGTCATCCATTCCAAGATACCAACCCGCTTCCACATTGGTCGTGATGGCGGTGATCCCGGTAAACTTCCTCGGCCAGCCGATTCATCACTCTGGCGCGGGGCTTGACCCAGTCGACGGATTCCACGTGAATGCAACCGTCTTCCGAACATCCGACACGGCGCTTTACAACGTGCAGATAAACGCACTTTCCGACGATCCGAAGATCCTCAGCAACGATTACGTCCGTTCCGTACCGCCCCTTGTCATGAACCTGGGCGCATCCGGAACAAACAAGCGGCTTACGCTTGTAGGAGGCCGTTTCACTGTGAATCTCCCGGTCGGTCTCAGACAAAATTCGAGTGACCCGGTACTGCGGAAGATTGAGAGCCCTCGTGATACTATATCCGCGCATCGGTTGCCTCCTGTGATAGGTTGTCTTCGCAAACAAACTCTATCAGTTTCCTTCAGACAATCGATTTTTGTTTCCCCATACCCCTCAACCACTTACAGCATTCCCTCAACGCTTAGTACGAAAGAACCCTTTATAGACGTCAAACTCCGGAAAAGGCGAAATTATTTTCGGAGCGGTCGTCGCAAAAACCTTTACAACATCCGGAGGGGGTATTCCCACGGTCCACTTCGACCTTGCAATGAGACAAGATGCGGTACCGGACCCGAATCAAACCAAGACTGTCCGCGTCAAGGCCTGGCAGGAAATGAACAGCCTCGCCAGGGGGACCGGCGTTTAGTAGAGAGAGAAGAAAAAAGGAACAGGCAATCCCCTTACACTGTCCGCCTGTTCCCTTGTTTTTCTATACCTTAAACTCTATTTCTTTTCTTCCCAGGCACAGACTTTGGGGACTTGAAGAAATCCGTTGTATTGAAGGAATGTGACGCCGAGATATTTTTTTCCTGTCGCATTCTCACGGAAGCGAAGAACTCCGGCCGTGAGATCTCCTGTTTTCGTATAGCCGTCACTTTTTTCGATCTTCCCGATCGGGATCGTAGGATCTCCCTTATCATCGCGACACACTCGATCGGACAACATTCCGGTCTGGGCGAACTGATAGAATTTATTTGCAGGATGATTTTCCGGGATCGTCGGGATCCGGCCTGACGGAACAGAACACCCGGCGAGGGCTATCGATAAAAAGAGGAACCATGCTGAGCGTTTTACCATTTTCCTGTCTTCTGTGTAGAAGGTTTCGGATGATGCTGGATCGTCGAGACGGCTTCATGCAAAAGAGAATCCGGCAGGGAATATTCCTTGAGCTCCCCGTTCAAAAATTTATCGTAGCCGGCGAGATCCATGAGACCGTGACCGCTATAGCAGAAAAGGATCGCCTTTTCTTTTCCTTCTTCGCGCGCCTTGATAGCTTCATCGATGGCCGCCGCGATCGCGTGACTCGTCTCCGGAGCGCACACCATTCCCTCCGTCCTGGCCCAGAGCAACGCCGCCTCATAGCATTTCAACTGATCGATCGCCCGCGGCTCGAGAAGTCCTTCTACCACGCCCTGGCTCACAAGCGGCGCCATACCGTGATACCGTAATCCTCCGGCATGGATCGGTTCCGGAATAAAGCTGTGCCCGAGCGTATGCATCGGAAGAAGCGGCGTCATCTTCGCCACATCGCCGTGATCATAACTAAAAGGCCCGCGTGTAAGGGTCGGACACGCCGTCGGTTCGACAGGAATGATCTTGATCTTCGCGCCGTGTATCTTGTCGCAGACAAAGGGAAAAGAAATGCCCGCGAAATTACTTCCGCCGCCCGCGCAGCCGATCACGACATCCGGATGCTTTTCCCCGGCCATCGCCAGCTGTTTTTTCGCCTCAAGGCCGATGATGGTCTGATGGAGCATGACATGATTCAGAACGCTTCCGAGACAGTAGCGGGTCTTGCCGCTCGGATCACCCACCGCTTCCTCGATCGCCTCGCTGATTGCGATACCGAGGCTTCCCGGCGTTTTTGGATCTTTTTTCAGGATCTCCCGTCCGGCATGCGTTTCATGGCTAGGGCTCGCGACACAATTCGCGCCCCAAACGCGCATCAGACTTTTCCGGAAAGGCTTCTGCTCAAAGCTGATGCGGACCATGAACACCTTACACTCAAGGCCCAGAAGCTGCGCGGCGAAAGCAATGGCGCTTCCCCACTGTCCGGCGCCGGTTTCGGTCGTAAGTTTTTTAATACCGAATTGTTTGTTGTACCAGGCCTGTGCTACGGCGGTGTTGGGTTTATGGCTCCCCGCCGGGCTTACGCTCTCATCCTTATAATAAATGCGCGCCGGTGTTTTCAGATATTGCTCCAAATAGACCGCGCGCTTAAGCGGTGCCGGGCGCCAGCGATAAAGCATTTCCAGTATCTCTTCAGGGATATCGATCCAGCGCTCCGTGCTCACTTCCTGCTCGATCAGGTTCATGGGAAACACTTTTTCGAGCATGTCGGGCGAGATCGGATTCCCGTCCGGCCCAAGCGGCGGTTGCATCGGTGTCGGCAGATCCGCTGCCAGGTTGTACCACTGTTTAGGCATATCCTTTTCAGTGAGCGTGATCTTGATATTTTTCACTTACTATTCCTTTCTTCTTTCGGAATGAGCCGGTTATTAGGAAAGCGGCGGAACCGCCGGGAAATCAAGCGCCGTATCCGCCACATGATTGATATAGTTGGTGAAAAGATTCAGCCCGACAGCCGTCACGACCTCGAGGATCTCCTCATCAGAGCAACCGGCCTTCTTGACCGCGTCAAACTCCTGGTCTGTGATATTCCCACGGTTTGCCGATAGTTTTTTGGAAAGTCCCAGGATCGCCTGGATCTTCGCGTCCGGTGACTGGGCGCGCCGCCCGCCTTCAATTTCTTCCGGCGTAAGTCCAGCATGCTTACCGATCGCGGAATGCGCGGCCACGCAATAATGACATTGATTGTCTTCTCCCACGACAAGCGCGATCTGCTCTCGTATCTTCAAAGACAATTTCGCGTCAGCAAGAGCCCCGCTCATTCCAAGAAAGGCTTGAAGCGCGACCGGCGCATGGGCCAGGGTCTTCATGATGTTGGAGACGCGTCCTTGTTTGGCCTTGATCTTCTCCAACAATTCCTTTGCTTTACCCTGCACGGCATCGGGATCAAGTGCTTGAATACGGCTCATGATTTCTCCTTCTATTGTTGTGAATGTTAACGCATTCTGAGGTAGCGACGTGTCAGGGCGATCAGAAAAAGCGGCGTCAGCATAACACCGGCAAGAGTTTCCGCCGCCACGATGCCGCGTATCCATCCCATAGGAAGGTAATCCCCGTACCCAAGCGTTGTGTAGGTTGTAATGCTCATGTAAAACGATTCAAAGAGATCGATCTTTTGAACAAAGCCTCCGTTCAGGACCAAACCCGAAAAGTGAAAACAGAGAGCACTCAGGGTAATAACCACGCAGGCAAGTCCAAATGTGCGGAACGGCCGTTCCCCGTAGCCCCAAACCAAACGGTTGAGAGATCCGAGAAACCAGCTTGCCAAAGCGGCAAGACGATCCTGCCACGACATTCCCTGAAGCCCGGTCGCCATAAAGCCATGAATCTTTTTCTGTGTGAAAGTATGCCATAAACGAACAATCCGGGCATCCTTGGCTCTTCGATAACAATAGGAATATTTCGTAAAATCGCCTTCTTTTTCATAAAGAAGCGCCGCCTCGCCGAAAAGCGTTTCCGCATAGGAATAGTCCTGCGCCTCAATGGCTTGAAGGGCCGCAGACTCGTTACGTGTGGCGGCATTGCGAAGGGGCTGCCAACCGGTGTGAATGTTCCAGCAGGTTGCCGCGGAAGAAAAACAGACAGCCGCCTTAAGCGGCTCCTTTGCTTCCTGAAAAAGTTTGGCGGCCTGATCAAAGGTCTGAAAGGCCTGATCGATCTTGTGCTCGCCACGAAGACGATGGGCCTCGCGCTCAAGAGCAATGGCTTGCTCGAGCTTTGTAGCGGGCTTACTTGGCGCTGAATTAAAGTGCTGCGTCTTCGGATCCATGGCGGATATTCTACATTATTTACGATCACTTGGCACTATACGCCCAAAAGGTTAAAAAGATCACCCCCTCACACACTCGGGGTGTGAGGGGGTTTGTACCAAACCTGCGATGCTATCGGCAACAGCTTGGGCGCTCCGGATGCAGTCCGTGATCCCTAACCCGTGAAAACCGTTCCCGGCAAGATAAAGTCCGGGATAGCGGCGAGTCATTTCTTCTACACGTGTCACGCGTTCCAAATGTCCGGTTTCATATTGCGGTAAAGCCGAGGAATAGCGTTCAACTCCACTGAGCCGGGGAACAGCCTGAATACCCATCAACTCCCGCAAATAATCTGGGATCTCCCATTTGAGAGCAACATCGCTTTTATTAAATATCTCCGGCATCATCGTCTTAGAAATGAAGCCTCGTAGTAAGATCCCGTTACCGCCCGGAATTTTCCCAAGCCATTTCAAACTTGAAAAAGGAACACCCCCCCGGTATGCGGGGATAAGAAAGCCAAAATCCAAATCTTGAGCGGCCAAATCCTCCGGACGATAAATAAGATTCACCGTCGCGATCGAATCATAAAGGATCGCCCCAAGCTCCCGGGAAAGATCCGGAGCTGCACCCAGGAGCAATTTCGCGCTGTCACAAGCATTCATGGCAAGACACAACACATCGGCGCCAATCTTTTCCCCGCCTCCGAGACAAAGCTCCCACCCTTGGTTGTAAGAGCATTGGCGAACAGCGGTAGACGCACGCAAGTTGCAACCTTTCAAATGTAGCTCCAATGCCCGGACAAGCGACTCAAGACCATTTTTAAGCGTAAAAAACTCTCCTATCGCTTTCCTTTTTTTTTGAAGGTCCTTTCTGATGAAAGACCCGGCGAGGCTTCCATACACCCTCTCAGCCTCTCGCAAGCGCGGAAACATTGCTGCAAGACTCAGCCGCTCAGGATTGGCCATATAAACTCCACGGATCAGAGGTTCGACGATCTCCTGAAAAAATCCCCTTCCAAGACGGCGGCAGATAAACCCGCCGAGGCTTTCGTCGCCGGATCCCTGCCGGCGTGGAATAAAGGGCTCCGCAAGCATACGGCATTTTGCGCCCCAACCCAGCGCGGGACTTTTCAGGGAAATAATCACCTCGGAAAAAGAACCGGAAAATCCTGGGAGAGAATAATATTTTTTATCCTTCAGTAGATAAAACCGGCGAAAGCAGGACGGCGCCCGAACCAGCTCCGGCTCGAGGCCCAGTGCCCGGCACAGATCCAAGGTCTCCCCTCGGCCGGCATAAAAAGCATCCGCCCCGGCTTCTATCCTAAACTCCTCATAAGATAAAGTCCGGAGCACGCCGCCGAAACGATCCGTTGCCTCCAAGACTGTGATCCTAAAAGGGAGCGATCTTTCGGAAAATTTACGGGAAAGAAAATAGGCGGTGCTAAGACCCGAGAGGCCGCCTCCCACGATCACTACGTGAGGGCCAGCCATTGTTTTTCTTTCTTCAGGACGGTATGGAAGCATCAGGGTGTCCTGTGCGCCCTTATTGGAAAAGGATCATAAATCTCATTCATGGGACCCCGGTCAAATAAGGTGGGGCTTTAGTTTTCTTGAACAACGAGCGTGAAGATCTTGCGGGTCGGAGCAGTTTTAGTTTCCCAGGGCCGTTCATAGACAAATTCGGCTTTGGTTTCACCCCGGGTCAGGGCCTTGAATTTAAAGAGTTCGTTACCGGGGACACCGGGCATCGCTTCTTTTAATACAACATGCTCGGAGCCCAGGAATATAACGGTTTTATCACCCGACGGCAAGGTCATCTTCCATCGAAATCCTGTGGAAGGATTGCTGCCGAGAGAAATCGAAAATTCCTGTCCCGGGACAATTGTAATGGGAACGCCGGGATCCTGAAAGACCAGGGACTGGCTTGTCTCCGGAGCGGCGGTCTCCGGCTCCTTAGATTCCGTTTTATCAGCCACGGCTTCCGCCGGTATTGCGGCAGCCGCATTGGACGTCTCCTCAACATTTCCACTTGGAGCGTCAGCCGGCACCTCTTTCATATCTTCCGGAACGATGACATTGATCGTGATCGGATCGCTCCAGATCGGTTCCGCGACATCACCATCCTCGCTCATTTGCTTGAATCCAAGCCGGAAGGTCACGGGCTCCGTCTTGTCCTTTTTGGGGATATAGAGAATGATATTTTTTTCATAAGAACCGCCCGGATCAAGCGTGACTTGCTCGAGGGTATTCTCGGCACAGGTCCAGGACTGGATAAAAACGCCGGCGTTATCCGTCACCCAGTGTTTTTCATAAGAACAGGAATTGCTCCAGAATTCCTTGGAAGAATCGGAACTTGCATTATCCACTTCGACCCGCACGAGGAACATCATGCCGGTCTTGACGGAATTCTGGTCGGGATACGCCTGGATCTTGAGAGAAAGATCTTCCGCGCGAGCAAAGGAAACCTGGAAATAGCAGAGGACAAGAACGAGCAAAAGGAAAAGACTCTTTTTCATCGCGAGGATCAACTCACCTTTTCGAAAGAATACTGCGTCTTGATGTGCTTCTGAAAATGCGTTCCGTGGGAAGGAGCGGACATGAGCGCGTGATAAACGCTTTCCGGAACTTGCTGGTAGCGATACACACCGCCGGCGCGAAAAACAATTTCGAGGGTCGAGGTCGCGTGATCATAACCGATCAGTGCAAGATCCCGTGACTTCACGGGTTTGACATCCATTTCTGTCACCATAGAAGTCCCTTTCGTTTAGGCCTTGGCAGGCTGTCCTGGGCGGACCGCTTCCAGCTCATGGAATTTTTCGATCAGAACATCGCGGGCCGGCACATAATTGCCGTTCGGAAGTTTAAGATAAATAATCTTATTTGTAAAAAGCGACCGGTAGCTGTTCTTCCGGACCCACTCCTCTGGGTTCTCGTTTTTGTAATTGGTCATCAGGTACACCAAACCGACAGGATAAGCCACTTCGATCGAATAATCGATGCCTTCATACTGGACCTTCACCGGCGCGGTCCGCATATAGTTCAAAAGACAAACCAGCTTCGAAAAATTATTCGCCGGTTTCTTGAGAAAATCCTGAAAAGCCTGGGATTGCTCCATAGGCTGGAGACCTTCCGTCCCCAAAGCCGCCGGAACGGTCCCGCAAAAGACAATACTAAAGGACGCCAGCAACAAAATACTACCGACCCAAAACTTCTTCATTTACTTATGATCCTTGTCCCTCTGATCACTACGAATCAGGGTTCGTCTATATAGGGCTTATGACCCAGGGTCTTTTTATAGTAGTCCAGGCATTCCTTGCAGATCCCGTCCTCATGCCCCCAATGGGGATGTTCCTTCAGAACTACATCGATGATGTGATGATCGGTGTGCCTCAAAAAAACAATCAGATCACGCTCTAGCTCTTCCTGGCAAACCGGACAAACATAACTCTCCATCGGGAACCATTCTCCTGGAGGACACTCAAACAAAACTGACCTCGCGAAGGGCATAGCTTAAACGAACTGGTACTGCGTTACAATCGATTTTATAGGCCCCTCATCCATGGAAATAATCATAAATCAGGGCTAAGCGGTTTCATCAAAGCTCCAATTGGCATGCAAAAAGTACTTATTGATCTCTTCCTTATGATCCTTGAGCCGGAACTGGAATTTGGCGATGCCACCCTGCGGCAACCGGTCGGGTTCGGTCAGGACACTCGTCCCCAAAAGAGGAACCTGATCCTTATCAAAGATCACAAGCTGAGCGCGGATATTCTTGATGGAGTGGCCGATATTGTTGATGACGATGCCCTGGAGGGACGCGCCTTCGGCTTCTTTGTAGTGAGTGCTGGCACCCTTGATGATCACTTCACGCGGTAATTTTTGAAAATTTTCAATTTCTGGAAAGGATTCGATCCCCATAGCCCCTCAATTCGGCGTTCTCCGCCTCTTATAGGAACGGCTAAAAGGACCTCAAGCTTCACACTATTTTTGAGGTTTCCGCCTCAGACTCAGCCTCGGTCTTGATCTCGAGATCTTCCAGAAACTTCTCGAATTCCTCTTCCATCGCAAGATAAGGCACAGGTTTGAGCCCTGTGATCCGCTCGATGGTATCCATGGTCCGGAGATCAAAAGGATCGCACATTGCGACCCTCAGAGAGCCTTCCCCCACACCGACCGGGACCGCGCGATGATGAAAGATGAATTCCGTGTTGAAAAGATGGAAAACAGCCGGGTCCGGCACCCATCCCATAAGACAAAAATACGGGATCTTGAGTTTCTTTTCGAGCATCTTGCCCACATCCCGGCTTGAGATAAGGTTCATGGAGATCAGGGTCTGGCCAAGCCTCTGACCCGTTTCGAGATGCTTTTTGATGGCCTGACCTAATTGCTCTTCGGTGATCAATCCGGCATGCACAAGAACCTGCCCCAAGGGATCCACCCGCTTTTTGGGTTTGGCCGGTTTGATCTCAGGCTCAAGGATATGCACGGCATCCTCTAACTGGCGGATCGGTGACGAACGGCGGTCCTGGAGATAGTGGCTGCCCGGCTGACTTTTGAGATAGGTCTTCACTTCCGCGGCGTCCTGCGCGATTTCGCGAAGGTTCACATAATTCCGGTAAAGGTTGGTGCATCCCGCGACGGAGCAGGACATGATGGGGAAATTTTCCATTTTCTTGCGCCGGTTCTCCACCCGGATGAATCCCGCCTCACGGTCCGTTTTATTGTAATAGGTCGGAATGATCCGGTCGAAATCATCGATAAACTGGCGCGCAAAAACCTCTTCGAGCTCCGCCGGCAAAACGACAATGAAATCATCCCCCCCGATGTGCCCGATGAAGCATTCCCCGTCCCGCGCTACGGCATGGCTGGTCGTAACGAGAAGCCGGGCGGTCTGGAGTATCACATCATCGCCTTTTTGAAAGCTGTAATGATCGTTGAAGGCCTTGAATTGATTGATATCGATATAGAGAACAGAGAATTTCTCGCCGGCCTGGATCTTCTTGGTAACGATCTTCTCAATAGCATGATTGCCCGGAAGATGCGTCAGAGCATTCGCCTCCACCCGCTCCATCGTTTTCGAAATATTGAGGTTCACGCGCAGCTGCAGCACAAGCGGGCTAAAGGGCTTTAAAAGAAAATCATCGAAACCTTTTTCATGACCGAGCATGAGCTCCGTCAGCTTGTGCTCTTCGGTGATCATGATGACGGGAACCGCCATCAGATGAGAACGGGAACGGATGATCTGGATGAGCATTCTGCCGTTCACAGGCTCCAGATCGCTTGAAAGAAGGATCAGATCCAGAACTTCACGGTCGAGGAACCGCACGGCCTGATTGCTCTTGGAAGCCTCAAAAACCTTGTGATGACGGGAATGAAGACGCATGGTGATAAGCTCCCGCGTCGCGTCATCTTTTTCCGCTACAAGGATCCTTTTCCCCTTGATCACCGTGGATTCCTCTTTCTGGGAATCAAAGACATTCCCCATTTCAACGGAGTTGAGATTAAGAACGCCCTTCAATCACAAAAAACTCTCCTTTTTCGATGGAAAATCTTTCTTTTTCACATCGCTGCAAAAATCACGCGCCGCCTTTTTCATGATCTCTTCAAGATTCGCGTAACGCCGCACAAACCGCGGGCTCACACCCGAACGGACTCCCAACAAGTCCTGGAACACGAGCACCTGACCATCTGTCGCAGCGCCGGCTCCGATCCCTATCGTGGGACACTGAACAGCTTTTGTGATCTCCCCGGCGAGTTTCGCGGGCACGCATTCCAGAACGATCGCAAAGGCGCCCATCCGGTCGAGCAGTTTTGCGTCCTCAAGGATCGCTTCGGCTTCGTCCGGATCTTTCCCGAAAACGCGATATTTGCCGTCTCCGACACTTTGCGGCAACATGCCGACATGTCCCATCACCGAAATGCCTTCGGTCACAAGTTTCTGGACCTGGGCCTGGATCTTCACCCCGCCTTCGAGCTTCACGGCATCGGCCCCGGCCTCCCGCAAAAAACGCTGGGCATTCATGAACGCGACATCGGGATCATTGTAAGAATAGATCGGCATGTCCGCCACCACCAGCGCCTGCTTGACAGCCCGGGCAACGGCCTGGGTATGATAAAGCATGGAATCCATCGTCATGCCAAGCGTGTTCTCGTGACCCAAAAGCGCCATCCCCACGGAATCACCGATCATGACAATATCGACCCCTGCCTCATCCGCGATCCGCGCGCTCGGATAATCATAAAGACTGAGAGAGACGATCGGTTCGCCGGCCTGCTTCTTGGAGTAAATTGTCTGTGAAGTGTATTTCATCTCACCTCGGAGTAAGGAGCTCGAAGTCTGGAGAAAAAAAACGCGGAGTAGTTTTTCTCCGAGTTCCCAACTCCGGCCTCCAAACTAGCGTTGCCATTCATAGGCGGTCAGAAGATTTTGCATAAGCATGGTGACGGTGAGCGGACCGACGCCTCCGGGAACCGGCGTAATAAAAGAGGCTTTCTTGACCGCTTCGGCGAATTCCACATCCCCTTGAAGCTTGCCCGCGACTTCCGTGGTCCCCACATCGATCACGACCGCACCTTGTTTGATCCAGGCGCCCTTCACAAGCCCGGGTTTTCCTGAACAAGCGACCAGGATCTCGCTCGCGCCTACGATCTTTTTCATATCTTCCTCGGCAGTACCGGTATTGCAAACAAGCGTCGTGACGCGCGCCTCGCCCAATAGAAGCTGCAGCGGCCGGCCCACGATCGCGCTCTGTCCGATGATCGCCGCCTTTTTTCCGCGGAGCATCATCCCGGTCGATTTAATGAGCGTATAAGCCGCAAAAGCGGTCGGGGGGATCAGTTTGCCGCGGCGGAGCACGATCAAACCGAGGCTCGTCGGGTGAACCCCTTCAACATCCTTTTGAGGATCCATAGCCAATAGAACTTTGTCAGAATCGATCCCTTCAGGGAACGGCATGGAAATAAAGATCCCGTGCACCTTTTTATCGGCACTCAGTTCCTTCACTTTTCGGATCAACTCCTTCTCACCCTTCACCTGCTCCGGCATGACGCGGCTGAAATTGATGCCGAGCTTGGCCGCGAGCTTTTCCTGGCTATTGATATACCAAACCGCTGATGGATCTTCGCTTGTTTGGATCGCGACCAAAGACGGCTTCGGGCTTCCGGCCTCGGCCAAAGACGCTATCTTTGCGATAATATTCTGCTGCAATTGTAGCGCGATCGTTTTTCCTTCCAATCCTTTTGCTTCCACTTTAAATCCCCTTTGTGAAGCGGCTGCGGAGCTCGGCCAAGGCTTTCTCGGCGCGCTCCTTCCGCTCTTTGTTTTTCATATAAACCACATTAATATGCGCAGTGTGATAGGCTCCCTCGAAAGCCGCTGACAAAAGACCGTCGCTTACGATCAAATCGTTGGCCACGGCTCCCTTCACAATCGTTTTCATATGCTCATTCCATTCGCGGGCCATCACGAGGATGAGAGCAAGGTCCGCCTGAAGACGAAACGCATTCTGAAGCGCATCCTCAAGTTTTTCCGGAGAGGCTCCCTCTTTATAGCACGCCATCACATCGTCATAGACCTTGGGATCAAGCGATACCACCTGGAGCGCATCAGACTTTGTTTTTTCCAGCGACTCGACGATCTCCTGCATACGCTTCAGGTTGGCTTCGTCCTGGAATTTCTGCTCTTCCGTAAGACCGGCCTTGGGCTTTCGCTTAAGGGCGATCCTTGCCACCATTTGTGTCAGACCCATTCCAAGCGCTCCGGCATAAGCGGAAACACTTCCACCACCCGGCACCGGTGCGTCACTCGCAAGTTTTTCAAGATAAGTTTCAAGACTGAGATCGGTGTATTTTTTCATAGATTCTCTCGTTGAAAGGGGAAAGCCCGCAGGATAAAGAAAACCGGCAATCGTTCCAAGTCTTCCATTCCCCGATTCCCTTGATTTGCATCTTCTGTCAAGATGGCATTATACACTAAGACCCACGATTTCTGTGGAGAGGAAATTGTTAAGGCCCTCGTCCAAGACCCAGTCTTCTGTTTAGGCCGGACCCTGGCGGCGCTGGAAAGCGCCTGTCCTGATACCCCATTACTTTAAATGTATGCTATCAGGTCAGCCAGGTTGCCCGGCGAAGGAGAGCTCGCTGATAGACTTCTTCATATTGCTTGGCAGCATCAATCCAGGAGAAATGCTGCAACATGGCGCGTTTGCGCATCACTTCCATGTGCTCTGGACGATCATAATAGGTGCTCACGGCCCAGCCCACGGTGTCATAGATTGCCTGAGGAGTGCCAAAATCATAGAGGAAACCCGTTCCGAAGCCCGTCTTTTCTTCATATTGGATGATCGTATCCCGGAGCCCACCCGTTGCACGAGCGATCGGCAGCGTCCCGTATTTCAAGCTGTAGATCTGATTCAGCCCACAAGGCTCATACAAGGAAGGCATCAGAAAAAAATCCGCCCCCGCTTCGATCAGATGCGCCTTTCGCTCGTTGTAGCCGATCCAGGCGCCGACCTTGCCGGGATAAAGCGCGGGCAATCCACCAAAAAAATCCTCCTGGCCCTTATCCCCGCTCCCGACAATAACGAACTGTACCGCCATATCACGCAGAAGACGGTGCATGATAACCATCAACCGTTGAAAGCCTTTTTGCTCGGCAAATCTCGAAACGATCCCGATAACCGGAATATTCTCCTTGGGATCCAGTAAAAATTCCTTTTGGAGCGCTTTCTTGCAAAGTTTTTTTCCGGACATGTCACGCGCGGAATAATTAGCAGGAATAAGCGAGTCCGTCTCCGGATCCCAGTGATCATAGTCGGCCCCGTTCAAGATACCGTAGAGATCTTCCTTGCGACGTTCAATATAGGTCGACAGGCCGTTCGCACCGGGTTCGCCAAGGATCTCTTTTGCGTAAGTGGGACTGACCGTCGTCACGGCATCCGCAAAAAAAACCGCTCCCTTCATGAAGTTGATGCCGCCAAAGTTCTCAAACTTGGCATCCGTGAAATTATCACGACCGAGTCCCAGAAAACCATAGGCGTCCGCCTTAAAAGTCCCCTGATAGGCGATATTGTGGATCGAAAAGACGCTCGCGGTCCCGGAAAAAAAGGCATTACGCTGCTCCCATATCTTGAGATACGGCGCAACAAGCGCGGTCTGCCAATCATGGCAATGGATGATGTCGGGCTGGAATTTCAGATCCTGGCAAAGTTGAATACAAGCGCGGGAAAAAAATCCAAAACGTTCGGGATTGTCCGCGAATTCCCAATTGCCGTCATCATAAAGGCCGGCGCGTCCGAAATAGCTTTCGTGCTCGATAAAATAGACCGGAAACCCGTCCGATTTTCCCTCGAAGACCTGACACCACACAACACCGTTCCCTGTCGGAACACCCATCGGGCCCAAGACGGGCTTAAGTCCGTACTTTTCCTTGCTGATGGACCAATAACGCGGCAGGACAAGGCGAACGTCATGCCCGAGCTTCTTCAGGATCTTGGGCAGAGCCCCGCACACATCGCCGAGACCGCCTGTCTTGATGAACGGGACCGCCTCAGAGGTCGTAAAAAGAATCTTGAATTTTTTCCCGCTCTTCTTTGCCATATAAATCCCATCGCTAAAAAATTCGTGGGTGATTATACCCAAGATTGAAAAATAAACCAGTTTGAACCCTTGGTCCGGACCCCGTACACACCCGGTGTGGACAGGTTATCGCGGCTCAAGAGGCCGGCAGCGTGAAAAAGAACGTCGAACCTTCCCCAGTTTTTCCTTCCGTGCCGGTTTGAACAGATTCATCCTTTGAGGGAGACTCAACCCATATGCGTCCGCCACATCGCTCCACAATCTTTTGGCAGGTCGCAAGACCGATACCCGATCCCGGATATTGATGCTTGGTCGGTAACTTTTCAAACATGATAAAAATACGCTCCCGGGACTCTTCCGGGATTCCGATCCCGTTGTCTTGAACTGAAAAAACCCAATCTTTCCCCCTTCGGATAGCGGAAACATGGATCCTGGGTTCTCTCTCGCAATATTTCATAGCATTGCCGATCAGATTCTGAAAAAGAAGCCCGGCAAGACCGGGATTGATCCGAAGCACAGGCAGGGGATCATACGTTATTTTCGCTTTTTTTTCAGCGATCACGCCCTGAAGATTCTCCTGTGTTTCCGCGACTACTTTTCCAAGATCCGAGGAAGCGGTCCCTTTTTCTTTTTTCATGACCGTCGCATATTCCAGAAGAGCTTTGATCATCGCGTCCATGCGCCGGACGCTCCGGAGAATACCCTCCGCGCACTCCTGAGCCTCCGAATCGCCTGGCTTTTGATTTTTTTCGACGAGAAACTCCGTGTAGCTGAAAATATTAGTCAGCGGGGCCTTCAGGTCGTGGGCCGCTCGATACGCGAACTGCTCCAATTCCCCGTTCGAACGGACGAGTTCTTTCGATTTCGCTTCCAAAAGCACGGCGCTTCGACGCACCAGGCCGGTCAGCCCAAAGATCAGTGAAAAGATAACAAAATGCACCGCTCCGTCTAAAAAGAATGTCCGTCTATCGATCGCATACCCCTCAAACCCCTGGGCCGAGGACCACAAAAGAGTGATTAAGAAAACCATCAAAAACCCGGCTCGGCTACCCAAATACCAGGTAGCCAACATGATCGAAGGAAAATAAAAAGCATCAAATGCGATCATGTTCCGGGTAACAATGTCGAGGTAATACGCGGCAAAAGAAATGGCCAGGAGAAGAAAAACAAAGAAAACGGGGCTGATCTTGTGATCGTCAGAAAAAAGGATTTTAGGGAGCATCTTGGGCAGTAGTATAATCCCCCCGTCGAACCTGTCAACGATTCGCCGTTTGCTTCGCCCGATTCCAGTCAAAAGACTTCCAACGCGTTTTAGCGATTGATTCTCGACTCTCAGAGCCCATGCGCCCCGAAGCGTTTAACGGGTATCAAACCTCATGTTATAATCAGCCATGTCTCTTATCAGTGTCATCATTCCCACCTATAACCGCGCGACGATACTGCCGCGTGCGATCGATTCCGTTCTAGCTCAAAAAGGCGTTCATCTCGAATTAATCATCGTTGACGACGGATCGACTGATGGCACACTCAAGATGCTCGAGACCCATTCACACACCCGGGGTGTGATTTCACACCTGGGGCGTGTGAATCGCGGACCGTCGGCAGCCAGGAACCTCGGGATCAAAGCGGCAAAAGGCGAATGGATCGCGTTCCTGGATTCGGATGACGTTTGGTTGCCGGGAAAGCTAAAAGCTCAACTGGAATTCTTCGCGGAAAATCCGGAATATCTTATCTGTCAAACTGAGGAGATATGGATCCGTAACGGCACGCGTGTGAATTGCATGAAAAAACACAAGAAATTCGGCGGCTGGATTTTCGAAAAATGCCTGCCGCTTTGTGTTGTCAGCCCATCGGCCGTCATGATGCGCCGGAAACTCTTTGATGAAGTCGGCCTCTTTGATGAATCACTACCAGCCTGCGAGGATTATGATCTGTGGCTCCGTATCGCAGTCAATCATCCGATCGGACTTGTCGAGAAACCCTATCTCATGAAATATGGTGGCCACTTGGACCAACGCTCCCGGGAATTCCCCGCTATGGACCAATTCCGCATCCGATCTCTCGCTAAGATCCTCGCAAGCGGTATCCTTTCCTCCGAACATACCACTGCCGCGCGACGCACGCTCGAAGAAAAAGCTGCGATCTTCATCGCCGGGGCCTCAAAACGCGGGAAAGAGAAAGAAGCGGAAGAAATTAAAAATGTGGTGCGCTGCGCGCTGAGCTAAATCTTGTTGAGTATCCAGCCTAGAAGGATCACCTGAGGCAAAGTAATCCCGACCATCCAAAGCGCCGTGCGCCGCCCGATGTTCTTCCAGATGAGCGCGATCTGTGTGAAATTCGTCACCACTCCCGCCATCAGGAATGCGAAGGCGTTCCCGAAAGCCCCGGTTTGCCGGTAGATCTCGAAAGCCAGCGGCGCGGTCCCCTGTGAACAAACCTCGATCACCGTGGCCATAAGGAGTGTCGCCCCCAATCCCAAAAGCGTCGGACCGAGATATTGGTGAAAAAGATCCGAGGGCACGAATGCCGAGATCAGACTGGCCACGACCGTTCCGAGCACGATCCATATTAGGACCATATTCGCCAGGCCCCGCATGCCTTGCCAAACCCCGCGAACGTCCTCGAGAACCGCTTGTGGCGTCCAGCGATAATTCCGGAATTTCTCTTGGATATCCTTGACGATCGAAAAATCAGAATCGATCTCAAGCGAATTCGGATTTTCCTCAATGAACCCGAAACGTTCGATCACCTGAAGAGTCAGTCCGGTGCTCAAGGCGATGAACAAGGCTCCCCCCACGATCAGCAAGGCTTTCCAACCGAAAAATCCGAAGAGAAGGATCGTGATGGGAAGGTTCGCCCAGGGACTCGCGAGGAGAAAGCTCACAACGGCGGGACCGGAAGCCCCTTTTTTATGGACTTCCATGGAAACCGCGAGAACACCATGGCAACAAGCGCTCATTAGGAACCCGATCCCGACGGAGTAAAAGATCGTCCGCTTCCTCGGGATCGCAAGATGTTTGGAGATGTATTCCTCGGCGACAAAATGATCGATCAAACCGCCGATAAAAAAACCGATCAAAATGGGCCAGAAGATCATTCCGGCATAATGCCGGAATGAACCTTGGAAAGACTTGAAAGCGGGAAAAACAAGGGACGCACCGAGGAGCGCAAGCGTTAAAAGGGTGACAAAAAAAAGCCCGGTCCGGTACCACGGCATTTTCTTCCCGCTCCCCGAACAGCAAGACGGAGACTTGACGTCCCCGTTTTGGCAACAGCGCATCCCACCGGTCACTAAAGACTCCCCTGTTCCATGTTTTTTTGCATTTGCTCGGATTTGACAGCGTCTGCAGCCACCGCTGGAGCAGCCGACTTTTCCTGCGCATTCATTTTAGCGATGTATTTTACAGGATCCGCCAGGAACATCGACTTGCAGGCGGGACAGCAGAGACCGTACCGTTTACCGCCGTACTCGACAAAGCTCGACCCCGACACGGGATCGCCTGAGATCGGACAAAGCTTGTTTCCTACATCCGCAGAACCTTCCGCCGCAAAAGCCGGAGTTAAGGCGAACACAGGCATCATAAGCGACAACATCAGCACGAACACCATCACCTTCTTCATAATTCATTCTCCTTTTTGTTTTAAAACGCTTGAAATCCATTCCGCATTTCCTTGTTTCATTTCAAACCGCCATTTCCAGATAAAATAAATGACGGGGTACACGAGTAATTCCAGGATGAACGATGTTGCCAGCCCCCCGATCATCGGTGCCGCGATCCGTTTCATCGCGTCCGAACCCGCGCCTGTCGCCCACATAATCGGAAGAAGACCCATGAATGCGGCCATCACGGTCATCATTTTGGGACGCACGCGTTTGACCGCGCCGTGAATGATCGCTTCTTCGAGATCCTGAGACGTGCGCATTTTCTTTTTCTCGACCGCGTCATGATACGCCAGATCGAGAAAGAGAAGCATAAAAACACCCGTCTCGGCGTCGAGACCCATGAGTGCGATCATGCCGACCCACACCGCGATCGAAACATGATAACCCAGGAGCCACAAAAACCACACAGCTCCCACGAGCGAGAAAGGAACCGCCAGGAGCACGATCCCCGTCTTCACCACGGACTTTGTGTTCATGTAAAGAAGAAGACAGATCAAAAAGATTGTTAGAGGCAAAACCACCTTGAGCCGCTCTTTGACGCGGATCATATTCTCGTATTGTCCGCTCCAGACAAGCGCGTATCCCTGGGGAAGCTTGAGCTCCTTCGCCACGATCTTTTTGGCCTCCTCGACATAGCTTCCGACATCGCGGCCCGCCATGTCCACATACACATAACCCGCCACAAGCCCGTTCTCATTACGGATCATCGCCGGGCCAGAAACTTTCCGGATCTCCGCGAATTCCGCGATCGGGATCTGCTGGCCGGCGGCGGTCGGTACCAAGACACGCTTCAACTTTTCAATATCATCACGGAATTCCCTGGAATAGCGCACGTTCACGGGATAACGTTCCCGCCCCTCGATCGTCGTCGTGACGTTCTCACCTCCCACGGCCGAATTGATGACCGCCTGCACATCCGCGACAGAAAGTCCGTAGCGGGCCAAAGCTTCCCGCTTGATATCAAAATCCAGAAAATAGCCGCCCGCGACCCGTTCCGCGTAAATGCTCCGGGTGCCTTTGACATCTTTCAGGATCATCTCAATACGCATTCCGATGTCCTCGATCTTTTTGATATCCGCGCCCAATACTTTGATCCCGATCGGCGTGCGAACGCCGGTGGAAAGCATGTCGATCCGGTTTTTGATCGGCATCGTCCAGGCATTCGTTGTTCCCGGGATCTTCAACGCCGCGTCCATTTTCCGCACCAGTTCATCACGCGAGATATGTTCCGGCCATACCCACCGTAGCGGGCCCTTGAACCAGCCCGGAACCCACTCGGAATACCAACGTTTTTTTTCCGACCATTCTTTTTCCGGCTTTAGGAGAACCACCGTTTCCATCATGGAAAAAGGCGCCGGGTCCGTGGAACTTTCCATGCGCCCGGATTTTCCGAACACTCGTTTGACCTCCGGAAAAGTCTTAAGGATCCGGTCCTGCTTTTGCAAAAGAAACTGCGCCTCGGTCACCGAGATCCCCGGAAGCGTGGTGGGCATGTAGAGAAGGTTCTGCTCCCAAAGCGGCGGCATGAACTCGGAGCCCAGCTTGAGATAAACAGGAATGGCCGACAGGACGAGGACAAGGGCCGTAATCAGGGTCGCCTTGCGGTATTTGAGAACAAAACGGCAAATCGGCTCATAGATCTTAAAAAGAACTTTGCTGACCGGATGTTTTTCTTCCGGATAATAAGTCCCGACCGCCAGCGTTGTCGCTACTTTTGAAATCCCGTCCTCGACTTTTCTCGGAAAGAACGGCAATTTGAACTTGATCGGGTCCATCCTCGAAAAAAGCATGCGCAGCGCCGGATCAAGAGTAATCGCCAGGATCGCTGCCGCGGCCATCGCGAGCGTCTTGGCCCAGGCAAGCGGTTTGAAAAGACGACCTTCCTGATCCAACAGCGTAAAGACCGGCAAAAACGACACCGCGATCACAAGCAGAGAAAAGAAAACGGCCGGGCCGACTTCTTTAAGCGCCTGAAGCCGAATGAGATGAAAATCCCCTTTGCGACCTCCGGCGATCCATTGTTCCAGACGTTTGTAGGCATTCTCCACCTCCACGATCGCACCGTCTACCAGCACTCCGATCGAGATCGCAATGCCGGAAAGCGACATGATGTTGGAGGTCAGATGCATCTGATGAAGAAAAATGAACGAAAGCAGCACGGAGACCGGGATCGTAACGATTGGAATCACGGCCGACGGAAAATGCCAAAGAAAAAGCAGGATCACAAAACTCACGATCAGCATTTCTTCAAAAAGCTGGTGTCTCAGCGTGTCCATGGCGTGCAGTATCAGCTCGGAACGATCGTAAGCAACTTCCAGTTCGACGCCTCTCGGAAATGAAGGTTTTAGCTCTTCGATCCTTTGCTTGACGCGATTGATCACGTTCAGCGCATTCTCGCCGGACCGCATGATCACCGTTCCTGAGACCACGTCGCCTTCGCCATTGAGATCCGCAAGGCCGCGGCGCATCTCGGGTCCGATAACCACGTTGCCGAGATTTTTCACGAGAACAGGTGTGCCCTTGGGATCCGCACTCACTACGATATTCTCAAAATCCTGAACGGATTTCGCGTAACCGCGGCCGCGCACCATATATTCCGCGCCAGAAAATTCCAGAAGACGGCCGCCGGTCTCCTGATTGCCGCTGCGCACGGCGTCCATGACCTTGGTGATCGGAATGTTGTAAGAAAGGAGCTTGTTGGGATCGATCGTGATCTGGTATTGTTTGACGAACCCTCCAAGAGAGGCGACTTCCGCGACCCCTGGGACACTTTGCAGGTGATAGCGCAAGAACCAGTCCTGAAAACTGCGGAGCTCCTGAAGATTGTGTTTGCCGGTCCTGTCCACGAGCGCATATTGAAAGACCCAGCCGACGCCCGTGGCATCCGGCCCGAGCTCGGTCTGAACGCCCTGTGGAAGCCGCGGGATAATTTTACTTAAATACTCGAGCGTCCGGCTCCTCGCCCAATAAAGATCCGTGCCGTCCTTGAAGATCACATAAACGTAAGAGAATCCGAAATCTGAAAATCCTCGGACCGCCTTCACGTTGGGCGCGCCGAGCATGGCCGTTACGATCGGATAAGTCACCTGGTCCTCAATGACATCCGGACTGCGGTCCCATTTGGAATAAATTATGACTTGTGTGTCTGAAAGATCGGGAATGGCGTCGAGCGGGATATTTTGAACGGACCAAACGGCCGCGACGATAGCAACAACCGTCAGGACAAAAATAAGAAGTTTGTTGTAGGCCGAAAACTCGATGACCTTTTCGATCCATCCGCCCCGGCGCAAACTAGGTTCCATAGTCCATCACCCTTGGTTAGCAAATAAGGTCTGAGTGCATGGTCACGCTACATCAAAGTAGTCAGAAAGTTTCAGCTCCGTGCCCTTCACATGATCTTTCACGATAGCATTAACAAGATATTTTCCTGAAGCATCTTCCTTCCTTATAACAATCCTCATAGCGGCCTTGGATAGTTGAATATTGCCTACTGGAGGAGGAGGCATTTTTTGCCAACAGTTTTTATCCTTGATATCTCCATACAGCTTTCCATGAGGATCTATAACAGTAAAATCAGCGCTAATATCGCAAAGTCCTTCTTTATCAACTCCCGGATTTGCAAAAACAATAAGAATAAACATGGGTTGGTCACGCAATGCTGATTTTACAGTATGGAGATGGAAAGGGCCTGTGGGCTGTTTCCATTTTTTGAGATAATCTTTATCATTGGTAATCAACAACTGAGAGCCAAATCCATCTTTCGACTTCATACTTGTCTTACCATCGACCTTGACGCTACTACTGTCTCTCCAAGTCCAATTCTCCTCACCAGCTGAAATAGACGGAATCGTCAAAAAACACAAAGACAGAAGAACCGCGATCCTTTTCAGAAAGCACCTCCGATTTCTCGTTCTAGGTGCTTCAAAGTTAGCCATGGCTGTGTCCTGCGCCGCCGGCACCTTCAAGCGCGGATTTGAGGCGGCTTTCGGAGTCGATCAGAAAATTCCCGCTGGTAACCGCCTGCTCACCTTCAAGAAGCCCGCTTTTGATCTGATAGAAACCGTCCGCCTTTGCGCCTAACACAACTTCCCGTGGTTCAAAAACGTTGTTCTCCTTGACGACGAAGACGATGTTCTTTTCACCGGTCGCGAAGACCGCCTCTTCCGGCACCGCGAGCTGTTCCCCGAGATCCGTTTTGAGCGTGACATTCACATACATCTCGGGCTTTAAAACGCCGTCCGGATTTTCAAGTTGCGCCCGAACGCGGAGAGAACGTGTCACAGGATCCACAACCGAATCGATCGAACGAACAACTCCCGCGATCCGTTTATCCGCAATGGCCGGGACCTCCACTTCCACGCCGTCGCCCACATGCACAAAGGGCATTTCATATTCATAGATCGGCGCGTAAAGCCAAACTTTCCCTCCGGCCTCCGAATAAAGGAGCGACCGGTCGGGCTTCCCCGCTGTTTCAATTTCCTGGACAATAGATTCACTTAATCCCAAGAGACGCAATTTGATCTTCGACGAGTCCACCAATTTGGCGGCCTGTTCTTTGATCTCGGGATCCGCTGTCTCCGCTTTTTTCAAAGCCTTCGCGGCCTGAAGATATTCTTCTTCTGCCTGATAAAGTTCCGGATCATAGGCAATGCGACCCGAAGCACGTATCGTTTTACCAAGCGCCATCTTTTTGACAGGCGCTGTCTTAACGCCGATCACCTGCTGCTTTTCGGCATCCATTTTGACTTGTGCGTATCCTTGAGGGAACGCGTCCTTCACGATCACTCCGAGATCTTCCCCGCACATGGGACATTTCCCGAGTTTTGCGAATTCCGGGGTCATGGCGATCGTACATTGTCCCATCTTGCATTTGTGGAGCAAACAGATCTCACCGGGTTTCATGGCCATAAGTTGCGCGACCGTAAGAACCCTCGGCCGGCCCATGGTCGATGGTCCCTGGTCCATATTCTTTTGGTCTGAGGACTGATCTTTTTTCACGAGCGTCATATTGCAGATAGGGCAAGTTCCGGGCCGATCCGAAGTATAATTCGGATGCATCGGACAATAATAAACCGCTTTTTCAGCATGCCCCGTCTTAGGGACGGAATGATGCCCCAAGGACCGGACGGCGATCGCGCTTGCCACCCCCACGATCAAAAAAAGAACAAGGATAGATAAAAACCGGTTTTTTTTAATCATGGTTTCGACTCCGTGTTGATGTTGCTCAGATCAAGTCCCGTCACCCAAACGAGGTCCGCATAAGCCTTGATGGCTTCGGTGCAAAACTGGACTTGAGAAAGTTTGGCGTTCAGGTACACGCGTTCGCTGTCCAAAAGATCCAGAAAACCCGTTTTGTTGCCCTCATAACCGGACTGGTCCGCGGAAAGCGCCAGTTTCGCCTGGGGGACAATGGCGGATTCATAAAGATCCGCGATCTTCGCGGCGGACTGGAAACGGTAATAAGCATCCTTCACTTCAAAAAAGGTCTGGTTCTTCACCGCGATCAGTTTCGCCGCCTGGGCTTCCTCGAGCTTCTGCGCCTGCTGGATCTCGGGGATAAGACGATTCTGCCAAAGCGGGATATTGAATCTCAGCGGGAACATCCAGGTATCTTTGCCGTCATTTGCTTCCGAAGTCGAACCTTTTCCGACCCGGGTATATTCAAAGCCGACATTCACATCCGGGATATACGCCAACTGCGCCAATCTTTTGGCGTAATGCGTTTTTGCAGCCACGGCCTCCGACTCTTTGATCTCCTCGCGGTTTTTGACAGCCAAATTGATCAGCTCGACCAGTGATGAGTTGACAGCGGGTCTTGAAGGAAACGTCGCTTTCCCGATCGCCGTCATAGGGTCCTGATCCAGAAGAGCGTTCATCTGCGCTGTGACGCTTTCCCTCTGCTGCTCCAGCATGTAAAGTTTTTCGAGATTCATGGAAAATTCAGCCTCGGCCTTGGCGACATCACGCTGGGTTCCCGACAAATTGGAGTAACGCGCCTGGGCGACGCCTTCGATATTTTTCAAAAGCGACTTGACCTCGGCGAGGGTGTCGAGCGAAGCATCAATATAGTAGAGCTGATAATAGAGCTGCGTCAGCTTGTTGGTGATATCCCGCTCCATGGCGGAAGATCGGGCGCGGGCGGCTTCCGCCTCGGCCTTGGCGGCTTTCCTCTGCTCCAGAAGCTTCGCCGGAAACGGAATTTCCTGAGCGATACCGAACCGGTTTTTCTGAGGGCCGGTCATGGTTTCGACCATGGATCCCATGATGTCATACCCCCCCACGGGATCCGGGAGGGCCCACGACGCCATGATGGCTTTCTTGGAGGCAAGCCATTCGGCTTTCGCGGCCACGATCTCGGGGTTTTTTTCGAGGGCTTGCCGGACTAAGTCTTCAAGGCGCAAAGCGGACGGCGTTTGGGATCTTTCTTCCGATTGAGCGGGACTTATCACAAAAAGAAATGGAGCCGCCATTATCAAGATGGACAGGATCATTTTTTTCATCGCGTAACCCCCGGGTGAAGTTTCATTCTAGTCCCCTTTTTCAGGTATAAAAACCCTATTTTTTGATCCGCTCGAGAAGTTCGTAGATCTCCTGGATCTTCTTATCTTTTTCGACGGCCAACTTTCCGGAAAATGCCGTTTTTACACAGGCATTCAAATGATCTTTGAGGATCTTGGATTCCACATTCCGGAGCGCGCCGATCGCCGCAGCGAGAGCATAGAGAATATCCACGCAGTAACGTTTGTCCTCGATCATCCTGTGAATGCCACGGATCTGTCCCTCGATCCGCCTAAGCGATACCAGTTTGTCCTGATGGTCCATTCCTTTTTGTCGAGTAGGGCTCATAGCCACCTCCTTGAAGTTATCGCGGAGTTCACTATGAACCCCCTCACGGAACCGTACGTGAAGTTTTCCCTCATACGGCTCTTCAGGATACCCACCATTGCT
>Ga0114951_10001330_pt1 | contig 30974 bp, 29 predicted proteins | sample AM7aDNAmetaG_FD_88677 | JGI IMG/M metagenome (GOLD analysis project Ga0114951, IMG submission 88677) | Freshwater microbial communities from Finland to study Microbial Dark Matter (Phase II) - AM7a DNA metaG | ecosystem: Environmental > Aquatic > Freshwater > Lake | place: Finland: Lake Alinen... | reverse complement strand
TGAGCCTTGTCGAGGCTTTTGCCACGGGATTTGTGCTCGACCAGCAGCAACCCTTTCCAGAACAAATCGATAAAGCCCTGTTTATCGCCCAGCAGTTTGACCGGCTCTTCGAAACTTGCAACCCGCTTGCGGCTGATGCCGAAGACATCAAAGAAACCATCCCAGAAGGATTTGGCTTCTGCATCCTCCGAGCATTCATCCTCCCATTTTTTTGAAAAAGCCAAAGAGCGATTTTTTATTTCATTCCAACTGAGTGGCATACAAAACCTTTTTGTTAATTTTTGCAGGCTCGTCAGCGGATGAGTCCGCATGTTGGGCCCTTGCACATCAATCTTGATGGCATCGTAAAAAGTCGTCACCCCGGTGAAAACCGGGGTCCAGTAGGGGCGTATGGCCATACGCCCCTACATAAAATTCCTGGATACCGGCTTTCGCCGGTATGACGATTTTGCTTAATTTCCGACTTTTTACGAGAGTGTCAAGCTTAACTCTTTGATTATACTTTCCGCCTAAAAGTTCTCCCAGCGGTCGAAATGACAGAAAGGGCTACAGCATTTTGATATTTGCTCTAACCCGAACTTTGCGCAGTTTACCAATTTTTCGTTTACTATGCCACAAACTTCGCAAGGGGCGCAGGAATGCCGCGCTCGTAGAAGCAATAAAGCGGAAACAGAGCTGTTTCCGCTTTATTGCTTTATTATGTTTTGCCTGATTTCAGCCGGGCCGCCTCAGGGCTCCTGCAGCTCAACCTCTCCGGCGCAGTCGCCCACGTTTACGATATATGCCGGATTCATTGCCCGGCTGACCGGTTATTTTTATTTGGGGATTTCGCACTGAATATATCAAACCGTGCAAGGCCGGTTTTCTGAAGCAGGTATTTACCCATAACCAGAAGCGTCTGCACGCCATAGGTAATGCTGCGGCGAAGGTTGATTGAAGAGGCTTCGGGGAAATAACGCGTTGGGATCGGGACATCGCCGATGCGGAAATTGAAAAAAGCCGCCTGCGCCAGAAACTCGGAATCAAAAACAAAGTCGTTTGAATTTTGATGGTACGGAATGGTCTCTAAAACAGCGCGCGTATATGCTCTGAAGCCCGAGTGAAAATCTCCCAGATTTTGTCCGAGAACGATATTCTCTATCAGGGTCAGCATGCGGTTGCTGATATATTTATAGAGCGGCATGCCGCACTGCAGAGTTTCTCTTCGGGTTCTGATCCGCGAGCCGATCATCACATCGCAAATACCGTTTTCTAAAAACCCCAAAAAGTGCGGTATGATCCGCGCGTCATACTGGTAATCGGGGTGGATCATGACTACAAAATCGGCCCCTCGCTTAAGGGCTTCATCATAGCATGTCTTTTGATTTGCGCCATAGCCCCTGTTTGCGTCATGGCAAATCACGGTGATGCCCAGATTGCGGGCAATCACAACGGTGGCATCAGAGCTTGCGTCATCCACAAGAATAACCTCGCTGGCTGCACCGGCAGGCATATCGTGAAATGTCTTTTCAAGTGTTGATGCGGCATTGTAGGCGGGCATGACGACAATGACATGCCGGCCTTTTTTCTGTGTGTATGCTTCCATAATGAGTCCAACTCAACACAAACCTTCAGCCGTGATGGTGCGCGATGCACACCCTTGCTCACGCTGAAAAAACATGGTGGACGTGCTTCGCAAGTCCACCCTACCAGTTGCCGACAAAGGATTATCAAGCCCTCTATACCACAAACTTCGCAAGGGCCGCCGGAATACGCTCGATGATATCTGTGGCAAGAATGCCCAGCGGCGACCGCTCGCGGGCTATGTCGTCGCCGATCATGCCATGAACGTACACGGCCAGCAGTGTCGCTTTGAGCGGATCAACGCTCTGGGCGATAAGCCCCGTAATAAGGCCGGTGAGCGCATCGCCCATGCCGCCGCTTGCCATGCCGGGATTGCCGGTCGGATTCACATAGATGCTGCCGTCGGGAGCTGCGATGACCGTGCGGCTGCCTTTAAGAGCGACTATCACATTATATTGTTGCGCAAACTTTCGCGCGCAGCCGATGCGGTCGGCCTGCACGGCTTGTGTCGGAAGGCCCGTCAGTCGCGCCATTTCGCCCGGATGGGGTGTGATAACGGCAGGGACCTTTAATCTGCTGAGCGCCCCGACATTTCGTGCGATTATATTCAGACCGTCGGCATCAATAACAAGCGGCACTTTAGCCGCCTCAATAATCCAGCTCATCAGCACCGAAGTTTTCGTATGGTCGCCCATTCCCGGCCCAATGGCAACAACGCTTTTGCCCTGCAAAAGTTCGGTGATTCTGGGCAATGACAGGGTGCCGAGAAAACCTCCCGCCTCTTCGGGCAGCGGTTCGGTCATGGGCTCTGAAAGCTTTGCTTCAAGGATCGGGTTGAGCGATGCGGGCACGCCGACTGTTACCAGCCCTGCTCCTGCCCGCATGGCTGCCTGCGCGCACATGGCCGCAGCCCCGGTCTTACCCGGCGAACCGGCTATAATAAACCCGTGGCCATAGGTGCCCTTATGCGAATCCGGTTTTCGGGCCGATACAATGCCTGCGAGCATGTCCCCATCAAGCAGATACTCATTGATATCGCTTGATTCTACAAGTTCTGCGGGGATTCCTATATCAATAATCTCGAGGCGGCCTGCATATTGGGCGCCGGGATGGATAACAAGGCCTTTCTTGGCAAGACCGAAGGTGCAGGTGAGTTGAGCCTTCACTGCTGCTCCCAGCACTGCGCCCGTTGTTGCATCGATGCCTGAGGGGATGTCAACTGCAACGACCGTGGCTCCGGACGCGGCATTAATGGACTCAATTGCGCTACGGTACAAACCCCTTACCTCTGATGAAAGCCCTGTGCCGAGCAGCGCGTCAATGATAATAGAATCCTGCAGAATGCCGGGGGCATACTGCAGCCACTGTGCCTCATCGATGATTTGGATAAGACGGCCCCCTGCATCTTTGAAGGCCTCAAGGTTGGTCAACGCATCGCCGGCAACTTTGCCTGCATCGGCAAAAAGAAAAGCCGTGACACGGGCGCCGTCATTATGAAAGCAGCGGGCTATCACAAATCCGTCGCCACCATTATTGCCGCGACCGCACAGCACGGCAATCGGCTGGCCAGCCGCATCCGGAACCGTCTCGACTATTTTTTCAAATGTGCCGCGGCCAGCGTTTTCCATAAGCACTGCGCCAGGTATGCCGAAATCATGTATGGTTGCGCGGTCGAGATCCTGCATCTGCCGGGCGCTGACGATCTTCATGGCATAAACCTCGCTATGTAATAGGTGCTTTCAAATCTCTGGGGCCTCTGCCCCGTTGCAGGCCGGCAGGCTAATAAGCATCACGGCCTGCTTGATGAACTTTGCCGCTCAGCACATCGTGCAGCATACCGCTGACCTTTTCTAGGGTTAAGGGCTTTAAAATAAACCCCTTCGCCCCGAGCCCGAGCAGTTCATCAACGCGTGAATCGTTGGCGCCTCCCGACATGATTATAACCTTCACCTGCGAATCAATATTTTTTAGCGCCAGAAAAGTGTCTTTACATGATTTGCGCGGCATAATAAGGTCGAGCATCACGGCTCTGATGTCACTGCTGTATATCTTAAAAAAATCAATGGCCTGCAATCCGTCTTCGGCAGGAAGCACGATATAGCCGCACTCTTCAAGAATAGCCTTCATTACCTGGCGGGTAATTGGCTCATCATCAACTACAAGAACCAATCCCTCCCCCTGCGGAACCGACTCGGGGGCAGGCGCTTTCACCGATGCAGGCTCCTGTGTAGACACCGGCACATACACAGTAAAAGTCGTACCCGACCCAAGCTCGGACTGCACGTCGATAAACCCTCCCTGCTGCTTGACAATATCGGCAACCATGGCAAGCCCGAGGCCAGTGCCCTGCTCAGCATTTTTGGTGGTAAAAAAAGGATCAAATATTTTATCAATCATCCGGCTGTCCATACCGACGCCCGTATCGGCAACCGACAGGCTACAGAAACGGCGATGGCCTGCATCGGGAAAACGCTCTCTAAACTGCTTGTCTCCCGCTGCTTTTCCGACCGAAACAGTCAGCACACCGCCTGGAGGCTTCCCCACGGGCCGCATAATGGTCATGGCATGGCAGGCGTTCACCAGCAGGTTCAGCACAACCTGTTCTATCTGCGTGGGATCGGCAGACACCATGGCCTGCTTTTCCGGCAGCACAGAGCGAATCTCCACACAGCGGTCGAAGGTATTGCGGCACAGATCGATTGCCTGACGCACCGCCCTGTTCAAATCGAAGGACACGACCAGGCATTCTTTTTTACGCGACAGAGACAAAAGCTGTTTTACAAGATCAACGGCGCGCTCCCCGGCATTCTGCATGAGATCGAGAAACAAATCCAGTTGATCGTCCGGGATACGGCTTGCTGCATGCTGCTTGCTGCGCAGAACAGACAGGGAGCCTGTGATGCCGCACAGCACATTGTTAAAATCATGGGCAAGCCCCCCTGCAAGCATACCGACAATTTCCATCTTCTGCGCCTGCCGCAGCTGCTGCTCCTTGAGCTCAAGCTCGGTGACATCATCCATGCGTATGACTATGTCGCGAGACCGGCCGCTAGTCAGCGGAAACAGTGATATGTCAAAAAATACCGTACCGCTGGTGCATGCCTGCGCGGTTTTGAAGCGCTCGAAAACATGCTCCGCAGCCACATGGTCAAGCTGCGGCCGAAACTCGGCAAACCATGGCAGCACCTGCACAATATCGGCGCCAACCGCCTGGCTGGCGGCAATGCCCGTATAGCGCCCGGCTGCGGCATTCCACTGCGTGACCACACCCCGGCTGTTCGTGGTTATAAGAAGGCTTGGAAGGGAATCAAAAACGCCGGCCAGATACTCCCGGGCATACAGCACCTCCTGATCGGCGCGGCGGCGCTCGCGCCGCATTTCAGCCTCGCGAAGCTCCCGCTCGATCACCGGCACCAGTCGGGCAAGCTTGTCCTTCATGAGGAAATCATGGGCCCCGGCCTTCATGGCGCGCACGGCCATTTCCTCGCCGATGGCTCCGGATGCGATAATAAACGGCACATCAAGGCCGTGCAGCTGCGCTATATCAAGTGCAACATACAGACTGCAATGAGGCATGCTGTAGTCCGATATGATGACATCCCAGGGGCTCTCAATGGCCTTAAGCATATCCTGCGGCGTATCAACCCGCAGGGCTTCAGGCGTGTAGCCGCCGCGGCGCAGCTCCCGGAGCAGCAGCTCGAAATCATCCTCGGAATCGTCAACAATAAGCACGCGCAGGTTCGTCATGGCTGCCTCAGCACAGAGGATTACGCGGGCGCTGGTTGAGCACCATCCAGTATAGGCTCAGCTGCCGCACTGCCTCGGTGAACTGCTCGAAATCAACGGGCTTGCTGATATAGCTGTTCACGCCGTAGTGGTAGCTGTCGATCATGTCCTTTTCCTCGTCCGATGACGTAAGCACCACCACGGGCAGATACCGGGTGCGCTCATCAGCCCTGATGCGCCGCAGCACCTCAAGGCCGCCGAGCCTGGGCATTTTAAGATCCAGAAGCACCACCTCCGGCATGATGCACAGGTTGCGGCCGGCATGGGGCCCTGTGCCGAACAAATACTCGAGGGCTTCAACGCCGTCGCGGGCTACCACGATATCATTGAGCACGTGATTAAGCCTGAAAGCCCGCATTGCCAGCTCGAGATCATCATCGTTGTCTTCCACAATCATTATGATGCGCTTGTCCATTAGCCCTCCTGTGCTAAAGTGAAATAAAAGGTTGCGCCGTCGTCGGGAGCGCTGCGGGCCCAAATGCGGCCGCCATGCCGGTGCACGATTCGCTGCACCGTGGCAAGACCGATGCCTGTCCCCGGAAACTCACGCTCGGCATGCAGTCGCTGAAACGCTCCGAACAGCTTGTCGGAATAGGCCATGTCAAAACCGACGCCATTGTCGCGCACGCAGTACACCGCTGCGCCATGAACATGTTCCGGCATAGCACCATCGCGCTCGGAGGCGGTCCCGAAATAAATTTCGGCGCGGGGCCGCGTGCCCGTATATTTCCAAGCGTTATCGATAAGATTTCCAAGCATGACACCCAGCAAATGCCCGTCGCCCAGGGCAATAAGACCAGGCTCTATACTGCAGGAGACATCCCTGCCCCGCTCCTGCTCCCGGAGCTGGGCCACGATATCGGCGGCAAGCGCACTCAGGTTAACCTGCACGCGCCGCATTTCATGCTGCGTCACCCGCGACAACTTCAGCATATCGTCAATCAAACTGCCCATGCGGCCGGAGGCGGCGCGGATGCGCTCAAGATAGCGCCTGCCTTCGGCCGGAAGCACATGGCCGAAATCCTCAGTCAGGGCGCTGGCAAAACCGCTGATGCTCCGAAGCGGCGCCCGCAGGTCATGGGATACGGAATAGGAAAAGCTCTCAAGCTCGCGATTGGCCACGGCAAGCTGGTCGCGCTGCCGCACCAGCTCATGCTCCATGCGCCTGCGCGCCGTAATATCGCGCATGATGCTTACCGACCCGACAGATTCCCCCTTCTGGCTGTAGAGCATGGCTATGTTGGCTTCAACCTCGGCCAGGCGGCCATCCTTGCGTTTTATATAAAAAATATAATTCGTGATTTTGCCCGTCGCAAAAAACTCATCCATGCGGCTGTAGGCCGCCATCATATCGTCCATACTCATATGAACCTGTTCACCCTGCGTCGTTTCATACCATCCCTCGTCAAAAAAAGCGAAGCTGGCAGGGGTAAGGCCAAGCAATTCGTCGGTGTCATAGCCCATGAGATCGCTACAGGCCCGATTTACACTCATTATATGACCGGTAGCATCGCTTATGATAATGCCGTCGATGGAGGTCTCTATGATATTTTCAAAAAAGTCTTTTGTCTCCTGCAACTGGCGTTCGAAGAGCTTACGCTGCGTGATGTCCCTGACAATGGAAACAGCGGCGACAAATTCCTTCCGCGCATTATACATATACTTTATGCCGATTTCCACCGGAACAAGCTTTTGATCCCGGTTAACAAAAAAAAGCTCCCAGTTGGAGATCATGCCCTGCTCCTGCAGCAGCCCCATCATGGGTCGGGATTTTTCGTAAAACGCATCATCGATAACGATCTCATCACCCATCGTGGTCATAAACCGCTTGCCGATTTCAGGCAGCAGGTTGAATATAGACTCGCCCGTCAGCTCAGTGCGGTCATACCCGACAAGGTCGCAGAACGCCCTGTTGCACATTTCAAACATCATATCCGCGTTTTCGCTTATAAAAATACCGTCGCCGGATTGTTCTATGATGATTGCAAGCCGTTCCTGCGTCGACTGCAGCGTCTCGATATCTCTGGCACGCTCGGCTATTTCCTGCTGCAGGCGCTCATTGGCCTGCTGAAGCCGCCGCTCGCTTCGCTTGCGTTGCGTAATGTCGCGAAAAACAACGGCCGCACCCTCTCGCTCACCCTGCCCGTTATGAAAATAAACAGCATTTGCCTCCAGCGGCACGGCCAGCCCGTTACTGTTGAGCAGAAAAAACTCCCAATTGGATACACGGCCATTCTCGGCAAGCTCTTCCATCCTGGAAAGCATGTCGGCATACATCTTCTCGTCAGCAACCATCTCGTCGCCGAGAACCGTTTCATAACGCTTTTCTAAAACAGGCATGAAATCAAAAAAACTTCCCCTGATGGCCTCTTCAGCCGTGCAGCCCACAAGCTCCAAAAAAGCACTGTTCACCATGGTTATCTGTGACATCATTCTGCCGGTTATAACGATAGCATCAACCGATTCCTGAATGATGGCTTGAAGCCGCTGCTCAGCCGACCCGAGCAGTTCCATATCGCGGGCGCGCCGGGCCATTTCCTGCTGCAGCAGCTCATTAAACTGCTGCCGCTCCAGGTAAAGATCACGGATCCAGCCCACGAATGCTCCTTCAATAATAAAGGCGAGATGGCCTATAATGCCTACGCTGCTGAGCATGCCTGGCTTCCAGTCAAGGCCGATAACCGTCATCATGAGCATATTTAGGGGAAAGGCGCAGAATCCCGCTGCAAGCCCCGCCCGCCATCCCCAGCAGAGAGCGATGGTGAGTACGGGCAGAAGCGCAAGGATGGCGCCATGGCCCTCCCTTCTGGCGATTAGCTCAAACAGCAGGCCATAGACCAGCAGCGAAAAAACAAAAATGGCTTTGCGGTTGTTGAGATACGACATAAAAAAACCTGGTAGCCAGCATGCACTCAAAAGGGCACTTTAATCATGGACACAGTTTTTACAATTCTATTAATTGATATATTAATAACATTACATATTTTTTATTCAATTTCCAAATATTTTTTATTTTAACGAGGCTGCCGCACGCATCGCAGGCAATCATAGGCCGGCTTCACCGCAAAAACACAGTCATCACAGCAATGAACGATTAAATAATACTGCACCGGTTTGTGCAGAACCCGAGGATGGGAGACATGCTTAGACGGAAAACGATTCCCTGGTTTTATTATAATAGCCGAACTGCAGGCCGGGAAATTCTTTTGACAGAAGTTCTTTCACCTTCCCCATGCCCATGCCGGGCTCATCAGGAGGCGCCATGGCTTTCCAGTAGAAATCGGGGTCGATGTTCAGATTCTTCATGTGAATAAGGTGAGGTGAGGTTTTTCGTATCAGGTCGCACATGGCCTCAACCTCGGCTGCCTGATCCGTGATGCCGGGGAAAATAAGATAATTAAGCATGGTGAAAGCCCCGTGCTGCCGCGCCAGCCTGATGGATTCCACAACATCTGCAAATCCGTAGCCTTTAGGCTTGTAGTAGCGCTCGTACAGCTCCGGACGGGCGCTTGAGAGACTGATGCGTATGCTGTCCAGGCCACTGCAGCAAATGGCATCCACAAAACGGGGAACACTGCCGTTGGTATTGAGATTGATTGTGCCCCGGGAGGTTTCCTTTCGTATGGCGCTGATCGACTCGCTTATGCGCTGCCACTGCATGATGGGTTCGCCTTCGCACCCCTGGCCGAAGCTGATAATTGGGTCCCTGGCCTCATTGAGATGCCGTACAAAAGGCTCCACAATCTCATGCAGCTCGGGCACGAAGCTGATGCGCTCCTGCGGGGCCATGCACGAGCCGTCGGGCTGCAGCGATATGCAGCCGAGGCAGCCGGAATTGCACACAGGGCTTGTGGGGATGGGGGCTTCCCAGCGACGGAAAAAAAAATTTTTCGCGGCAAAACAGTGATAATGAACAGCGCAGTTGCGCAGATGCTCTACAAGGCGGTTGCCAGGATATTCACGCAGCCGCTTTTTCACATTGGCAAGCAGTGTGCGGTCGTCAAAATTATCTGGATTCCACCGAAAATTATCATCGATTTCGAATGCTGGCGCGTAATAGGCCTCATCATGAAACCCTACGGTGCTGTAGGCCCACATAGGAAGCATGCTGCTTTTTTTGCTGTAGTCCATGGCGGGCAGCAGCAGCCGCACCCAGCCCTGCTGAATGAATGCCGATACGGCATTGCACCTGAGGGTCTTGCGGCCAATTTTCATCTCCCTGAGCAGAACGATTTTTCGCTTGTTCGGATCATAGCCATAGGGGGGGCAGCCCGGATGGAAATAAAGTTTGCTCATGGAGGGCAGCTGCACGAGGTCTCTGATCGCAGGCCGCACCAGGCGAGGGCCGCTTGCACCGGCCATTTCCAGAAACGGGTGATCGTAAATAGTTCCCTGGTCGTCGGCAAATAAAAGTTTGGGTCTCATGGCCATAGTCAGGCTTGCCTGCTTGTAGGTCGGTCGACTTGCCGACGAATTTTAGGATATGGTTTTCTTGAACCGTATGAGACTCAGGGTAAGAATGCCCAGCCCGATGGCCAGCAGGCACAGGCCTTCGTCCCACAGCACCTCTATGCCGACCCCTTTAAGGAATATGCTGCGCACAATGACGGCGAAATAGCGCAGCGGCATAATATAGGTGCAGGCCTGAATGATTTTGGGCATATTCTCGATGGGAAAAATAATGCCTGAGAGCAGCACCATGGTGATGATGCAAAAGAATGTGAGAACCATGGACTGTTCCTGCGTACGCGCAATTGTAGAGATGAAAAGCCCCATGCCGAGTGTTGTAAAAAGAAAAATAAACGAAAATAAAAACAGCAGGGGGATGCTTCCCTTGACGGGGACATTGAAGATGAGTATGGCTGCTGCCACTATTAATGCCACATCAAGAAGCCCGATGATGATGAAGGGCGACAGCTTTCCGATGATCAGCTCTATTCGAGTGGCGGGAGATACCAGCATCTGCTCGAGCGTGCCGATTTCGCGTTCGCGAACAATGCTCATGGCAGTAAGGTTGGTGGTCACGATGAGCAGGATCATGCAAATGACGCCGGGCACAAAAAACAATTTGCTCAGCAGTTCCGGGTTATACCAGATACGCACCTCATCGTCGATAATGGTTGCCTTACCGATATCGCGCCGCCAGGTTCCAAAAAAATCGTTCTTGTTGAACAATGATGTATCGATGCTCTGCAGCGCAAGCTTGGATGAGAACCGCTGGGAAATGATGTTGGCATAGGTCATGGCGATGATGGCGCCGTTTGACTCGGTGCCGTCCACAAAAAGCTGCACCTGCGGCGAAGTGCCGTTTTTAAATTTTTTTTGAAAATCAACGGGCAGGTCGATGCCGATCTTGATTTTGCCCCGGTCGAGAAGGTCGCACAGCTCTTTCCGGCTTGTCGGGTAATAGAGAATGTCAAAGTATTCGCTATGGCCGAACTGCTCGACATAGCGGCGGCTGAGAAAAGTTTTGTCCTGATCAAGCACACCCGTGGGCACGTGCCTGACTTCAAACGTGGCAGCGTATCCCAGAATCGTTAGCTGCAGAATTGGCGCCAAAAACAGCAGTGGGTACATCTTCCAGTCACGCTTCATCTGGTGCAGCTCTTTTATGGTGATAGCGATCAGGCGATGCAGGCGCATGGGCTAAAACCTCTTCTTGAAAAACAGGCTGCTGGAGACCAGTGAAACCACGGCAAAAAGAAACAGTATGGCTGCCTGCTCGTAAAGCGCAGCCCAGCCCACGCCCTTCAGGATAATGCCGCGAAGTACTATCATATAATAACGGAGCGGCATGAGCGACGCCACAATCTGGATCGGCTTTGGCATGCTCTCAATGGGAAAAATGAAGCCCGATAGAATGATCGAGGGCAGAATGGTCACCATGAACCCTACGAACCATGCCACCTGCGAGGTCTTTGAAATGGCCGAGATAAAAAGCCCCGCGCCGAGGGCCGACCCAAGGAATAAAAGAGACAGAAAGAGAAACAGCGGTACGCTGCCCCGGAATGGCACATTGAACAGGTACCTGCCGGCAAGCACGATGAGTATAAGATCAAAAAAAACGATGACTATGTAGGGTGTAATTTTGCCGATCATAAGCTCGATCGGGCGAAGAGGTGAAACCATGAGGCTTTCGATGGTGCCTTTCTCGCGCTCCTTCACCAGCGACAGCGACATACGGATTGCGCCGATCACCATGACGATGATGCCGATGATGCCCGGCACGAGAAAATTGAGGCTTGCAAGCTCGGGGTTGTACCAGATATTGGGCCGCACATCAAGCGTCGCCATGGACGAGGAGGATGCAATGCCGTTTGTGTTAAGGAGCTGGAAAATCACTTTCATGGATTCGGCGGCAAGGATCGATTTTACATAACCCATGGTGATGTTTGCCGTATTGCTGTCGGTGCCGTCGATGATCACCTGCACGGGCGTGCTTTTGCCGTTGGAAATATCCTTTTGGAAATTCCGGGGGATCTGCAGCGCCACCTTTACCTCGCCCCGGTCGAGAACACCGGCCATGTCATGCTCTGCGATCAGCCGTTTTTTCAGCACGAAGTAGCCCGAGGTGACGAACCGGTCGACAACGCTGCGTGACATTTCGGTTTTATCAAGGTCATAGACTGCGATAGGAATGTTGCGCACGTCGAGGTTGATGGCGTAGGCAAAAACAAGCAGCATGACAACCGGCAGCAGCAGCAACAGCCACAGCGCCACCGGATCGCGCATGACCTGAATAAACTCCTTATACAGAAGGGCGCTGATTCTGCGAATCATTATTTTTTTCCTGTGCCAGCGACACGAACACGTCCTCTATGGAAGGCTGAATCTCCTCAAGCAGGGCCACATGGATGCCCTCCTGCGCAAGTATGCGCGCAAGCTCGGGCATGGCCTGTTCGGCGTCATTGACCGAAATATGCAGCTCGTCGCCGTAAAAATTGACGTCGCATATGGCGTCGCTGCTTTTCAGCAGCTTATAGGCCTTATCGATGGGGGTGCACTTGAGATTTAAAAGCTGCCGGGTGATATAATCCTTCTTGAGGCCTTCAGGCGTGCTGCAGGCGACAAGGTTTCCCTGCCAGATAAAACCGATGCGGTTGCAGCGCTCGGCCTCCTCCATGTAGTGGGTGGTTATAAACAGGGTGGTGCCGGCGTGCGACAGCTCATAGAGAAAATCCCACAGGGTTCGGCGCGACACGGGATCGATGCCGGCGGTCGGCTCATCCAGAAAAATTATTTGCGGCTTATGCACAACCGAGCAGGCAAGCGCCAGACGCTGACGCCAGCCGCCAGAGAGCCGCGCGGCCAGCGTTTTGCGGTAGCGCTGCAGCTGCACCAGCTCTATAGCCTCCTCTATGCTGCTCAGGCAGGTTTTGCGATCAGCAATATAGAGCCTGCCGTAAAACCTCAAATTCTCCTCCACCGTCAGGTCCTGATACAGGCCGAAACTCTGGGACATGTAGCCGATCTGCTCCTTGACCTTTTCGGGCTCGCGATTGATATTATAGCCCCCGATGGAGCCCTCGCCGCTGGTTGGCTCAAGAAGGCCGCAGAGCATACGGATGGTGGTTGATTTACCGGCTCCGTTTGGCCCGAGAAATCCGAAAATCTCACCCTGCCGGATGGAAAGGTTCAGGTTGTTGACGGCTGTGAACTTGCCGTAGCGCTTGGTGAGGTTTGTCGTTTCGATAGCAATTTTAGTATAGGCCGTCATGGAATATGTGCCGTGCTGATTTATTTGGAGGATTCAATTGCAATGGCTACATCAGCGGGCATGCCCGGCTTTAATTTCTCTTTATCGTTTTGAATCTGCACTTTGACGCCGTAGACAAGCTTCACACGCTCTTCCTTGGTCTGAATATTTTTAGGCGTAAACTCAGCCTCCGGAGAGATAAAAATCACCTTGCCGGCAAACTGCTCGTTGGGAAATGAATCAACAGTTACAGTGGCAGCCTGCCCGAGAATCACTTTCCCGAGATTCTTCTCGGAAACATAGGCCATAATCCACATATCCTGAAGATCGATGATGCTGAACAGAACACTGCCGACCGACACAAGTTCGCCCGGCTCCACATACCGCTCGCTGATAACGCCCTTGCACGGACTGGCAATGGTGGCGTCCTTGATTCTTCTCACGATAAGGTTTACCGCGGCCTCGGCACTCTCCTGCACAGCCTGCCCGGCGGCAATGTCTTCAACGCGGTAGCCGGACTGCAGCATCTGAAAATCCTGCCTGGCCCGTTCATAGCGTTTCAGTGCGGACTTATAGTTTGTTTCGATAGTGTCACGGGTATTTTCCGCGGCAACCTTATCTGTATACAATTTTCGAACGCGCTCATAATCGCGTTTGGCATTCTCAAAAACAATGCTCGCCTCCTGCAGGGCTTCCTGAGCTTTCTGCACATCCTCCTTGCGGAACCCGTTCTGAAGCATGCCGAAATGGGCCTGGGCTTCCCGCAGGCGGCCCTGGGCACTTTGCAGTTCCAGGTCTGTTTTTTCATGATCGATGGCCGCCAGCACGTCATCAGGTTTCACCCTGTCGCCCTCGTCGAAAGCAAGCTTTAAAATCCTGCCCGCCACCTCGGATCGTATATCAACCTGTGTTGCTTCTATGGTACCGGTAGATTCCACAATGGAATCATTGCTGTGCGTGCATCCTGCTATACAAGCGGCACAAACAAATAAAATAAAATATTTCATAGCAAACAATCCAATCACGGTTTCGTTGACAAAGCCTGTCTGTACACCCCGCAGCCGGGATGCGGCAGATGCTTTTTCACCAGCTATTTGAGCAACTTGAAGGATAGTAAGTACCTCAAGGCCATGCAGAAAGTCAAGGTTCAAGATACGCTGACGATTAATAACTTAATACACTGCCGTCAAAAAAAGTTTCTTGAAAGTTTCCTGATTTTAAGTAATAAATGTTTCCGGAGGGCTCTAATCGGCACACATCTCTTTGAGCTGTATTGTTTACAGGGAAGAAAGCTCCGGGCGGTAATCGTGCATGCATAACATGCGGGGATGTACCGCGGTATTTCTTTGAAATCATTCAAGAATAAAAACAGGATGCGGTGAAAGGGAAACTGACCTTTCTTATAATCAGATCACGCACAGGCAAGCGCAGAAGATTTGCGATAAGCAAGAACTTCATCCTGTGCATGGCCCTGCTCAGCCTGGTGCTCTTGGGAAGCGGCATAGCCGGAGCATTAAAATACAAGGAAAATCTGGATCTCAAAAAAAAATGCCAACGGCTCGAGGTTGAAAAAAACCAGCTTGAAGCCGTATCCCGAACCGTGCAGGAACTGGAAAAAAAAGGGGAGTCGATTCGCAAACTCCTTGGGCTTCAAGCAGGCAGCGCAACTGAAAAAGACAGTTCGCCGAAGCCGTCACAGGCAGAAGCCGATTGACCAAACTCTTTTAAAAAGGTGGACTTATGGCTTTATTCAAAAAAGATGTCGACATGAACAGGCTTGATACGCTTATCGGCAGCGGCACGATCATTGAGGGCACCATAACCTCAAAGGAAAGCGTCTGTATTGAAGGAACTGTCAGAGGCGGTAAAATCATAACTGAAGGAAGCGTCATCGTCAGCGAAAAAGGAAGGGTTGACGCCGACATATTCGCCGACATGGTCATGCTTGGAGGCGAGGTTAACGGCAATATCGTTTCCCGCAACAAGCTTGAGATTACCACAAAAGGTAAACTGCGGGGTGATATCAAAACCGGCAGCCTCGTCATTGCAGAAGGCGTTATTTTTGAAGGCAAATGCCAGATGATCACAGACGAGCGCAACCTTAAAGCGCAGGCAGGGTTTGAAGACGACGATATGCAGCTTTAGGATTCACTTAATCTTGGTACAAAATTAAATGATTCCGTAACAAAGCAAAAGAACCTGTCAAGGAAGCACTTTGTGACTTTTTTACGACCGCAACAACCGCTTTTTTTGATATAAAAAATAAATTTTAGTTAAATTTTAGATACTTATATATTAAAAAAATAATCTTTATAAAAAAACAGATAAGTCCTGCCCTCATTTTGCAACTTAACTATTGACTATCTTACTATTCACGGTTATAATAATTAGTAACTGCATTAAAATTTCAGCCCGTTAAGCTTACTCACATACAGGCATCTGTTAAAAACGCCTGCTCCGATTCTCTGGAACCACAGAGCTTCACATTACATATTTTACAACAGGGAGACTACGCATGCAAAAAAATACATGGTTGGATACTTTTAAATTCGCGGCAATCAGCATCAACACGGTCATGATCTGTATACTCGCATTTTGGGCAATGGACGAACGGCAAACACTCAATGTCGTCCAGGTTGAAGTTCAGGAACTCAAGCACCGTATTGAAATGGAAATCAAGCTCCGGCAGGAAATCCTCCCGCAGATCAAAAAATCGACCGAACTTCTGAGCCGCTATAATCCCGATCTTGATCCTTTAACGGCTCTCTCATATGCCGTTAAAATCTGGCAATGCAGCGACGAGGTCCTGACCTACGACCTGCTGACGGCCCTTATCGTTGTCGAATCAGGAGCTGACCATACAGCCGTGAGCCCGCATGGAGCGCTGGGCCTGACACAGATAATGCCCGGTCATTGGCCATACCAGCAAAAGGAGCTTCGCGACCCCTACAAAAATATTGAAGCAGGGGCTGCAATACTGCGGCAGCACATTAAGCGCTATGGTCTGATCGGCGGGCTGCAAGCCTACAACAGCGGCACTTCCAGCCAAAGTGCTGACCGGGCATCGCTGGTGTATGCAAAAAAAGTTCTGCAAATGGCTCAAAACCATTTTTAATGCCATTTCAAAATAAGCCCTCCACTAATTCATCGGTCTCAAGCCCGTTAAGGCTTGAGACCATACCGCACAGTACACTTCAAAATAAATGCTGTCTGCATGCAAGAAAATCCCTATTGTAATGTCTATAAAATAGAGTAATACTGTTCCGGGGTCTGATACCGCCATATCATATTTCATAAGGGAGCGGGAGCTCATGATTAAAAAAAGTGCTTGTATTTCCATTTTATCGCTTCTTTTCTTCACGCCTGCATGGGGTAATGTGGCCGATGCCCCCTGGCCCATGCTCCAGCATGATATTTTCCATCAGGGCTTCAGCACGGTATACGGGCCCAACCTCAACTATGCGACACTCACTTTCTCATGCGATGTGGGGGCCGAAGGCACTGCACCACCTGTTATCGATACGGATGGTACAGCCTATATCGGCTCAACCAACGGCTGCCTCTATAAAGTAACCACGGACGGGACGAAGGAATGCATTTACAATAAAATTGAAGGGACGGTTTCTGCATCCGCCGCCCTTGCCGATGACGGAACACTCTATGTAGGCTCTTCAGCAGGCAAACTCTATGCGATAGCAACCGATGGAACGCTAAAATGGGTGTTTACCACACCGGGAGAACCCATTTATTCTTCGCCTGCCATCGGCCCCGGCGGCATGATTTTTTTCGGCACGGGCCCGATGCAATACGATGAGCCGGGGGCTCTGTACTGCATAACCCCACAAGGCACTCAACGGTGGTCATATCCCACCGGTGCGGTCGGTTCCTCTTCGCCTGCTGTCGACCGCTACGGCAATATATATATATGCAGCTATAACGGCACGGTTCATGCCGTTTCGGGCAGCGGCGCTCCGCTGTGGAGCTTTTCCGATAATGACAGTTTAAATCTCCCCATAACCTCATCACCCGTGATAGCCAAAGACGGCACCGTCTATATCACCAATTCATCAGCACTTATCGCCCTTGATTTCGACCTTAGCTTCAAATGGGACTTTGTACCCAAAAGCAAGGTGATGGGAATAGACATAGACTCAGGCATCGTGGGATCGCCGGCGATTCTTACCAACGGCCATATCATCCTCGGCGGCATGCTGGGGGATATGCACTGTGTCGATGCCGATGGTAAAGAAATCTGGTCGCAGAACATTGACAAGTTTATTTTTCTACCTGCAGTGATCCGCTCATCGCCGATCATTGACAAAAACAGCACAATATATGTTCGGTCTCAAAATTTCATATACGCTCTTGACCCTTCAAAAGGCTCTGTTACAAGCAAGATACAGCTGGCGTTCAACCAAAAGGATGCAGATAGCGACTTTGATGGCTCGCCCGTACTGGGCACACGCCGCATGCTGTATATGAGCTCACATGACGGAAATTTATATGCCATAGGCCCGAACAGACTCAGGTCAAGCATTACCGGATCCATTGCCGGAAATATCCCCGCAACGGGCATGAAAGTTCTGGTATATCCCGATTTGGATATAATACCCAACCCGAAACCAGAAATATACGAGGCGCAAGTTGAAGCAGATGGATCCTATACCGTGCCGGATATCTATCCGGGACTCTATCTGGTCACGCCGATATGTCAAAATCCGTTTACAGCGGTTAAACCCGCTTTTCGAAAAACCACTCTTTTGTGGGGACAGAATAAAACCGGTATTGACTTCACCATTCCCTCTGATCCGACCGGACAATACCCCTATATCAGTATGGCGGAGGCAACCCCCAATCCGCTGCTCCTACCCGAGCACCACACGCTTCATATCGACGCCCGGATTCTTGCGGCAAAACCGGTTACCTGGGCCATCGATCTTTCCGAACTGGGGAACCTGCCCGACAATGCGTCCGTGCAAACACCTGACCCCGCCCAGGCGACCTGCTCATGGGATATTGATGTCACGGGAACAGACATTCTGGGAAACAGGTTGCTCATGGTGAGCGCAACCGACGCAAACGGCAAGGTGGCGCGCAGGCCGGTATTTGTTGATTTTCAGCATCACAATATACAGGAAATAGATAATACAAGCGCTGATTTTTCCGCGAACGTCCCGCAGCAGCATTTTGACGGCTCTCTATTCAAAATACTATTCAAATACAGTCTTCCCGCCGACCTGTCTCCAAAACGGTCTGCTGGCAGCACTAAAGAGTTGGCCGGCAGTATAGTCCAGCTGCTTTTGAGGATTTTCAGCCCGTCCAATACAACTGGCACTCCGGACTATGTAGTTCCTGTTACTGACCAGCAGCAGGAACTGCAAATCAACAACGCCGAACAGGGCCCTTGGACCATGACGGTCACAAGCTATACCGATATAAACGTTCAATGCGATCTCACGTCGAGCATTGCAGGCACCGGCATTGTCTTTGGCACCGTGGTCGATGCCGATTCGCGCGAACCGTTAAATGGGGCCAGCATCCAAGCCTCACTGGGCACACAGGCCACGACCGAGGATGGCGTCTATGTGCTTTTAAGCCCAAGCGGCGTTTTCAATCAAACAGCATCACTCTCCAAATATTTGCCGGCGACAAAGTCCGTAAGTCTCAATGCCGGCTCTACCGTTGAAAAAAATATGTCGCTCATTCCCAGCAACTTCAGCGACAATACAACCAGCTGTTTTGCCACAGCAGCGCTCGGGCATGCCACTGACAAACTTGATCTTTTGCGTCAATTCAGGGATACATGCCTGAAAAAGACCCCACTGGGTATGGCGTACAGCAAAAAATATTATCGCTTTTCTCCAGAAATTACGGCCATGATCGCCGCTGACCCTGCTCTTCGGCTGCAGGCGCAGGAAACACTTGGGGCTGTTTTACCGCTCATACAGGCCCTGGTGGGAGGGGGCGTAGTTGAACCCCATGAATTCCCTGATGCACGGATACGGGCATGCCTTGAAGCGTTCAGAAACACGGCAAGCCCGGAACTGGCCCGTGAGATCGATAGGGCAATGCAGATGCTTGCAACGAAACGCTTTATTGACCTTATCGGGCCTGCACGCTGACTTCAAGCAAACTGAAAATGCTTGACAAGTACGGCCAATAATTTTATATAAGTAAATGACGGGTCGGGCTGTCATTGAACAGTCCGATCTTTTTTACGCGATACCGTTCACTCCTGTCCCGGAGATGAACCATGAACAGATGAAAGGAGGTTTTAACACAATGATTTGTCAAACAACCAAGCAGGGCGTCGAATGCTTCTTCATGAACAAATCCGGCTGCACCTACAACGGGGGCACCTGTATCCAGATTGTCGCACAGTGTGAAGGCTGCGAAAAAATCATGGATTTACCGTCGGGCAAATACTGCCTGGCATATCCTCAGCCCGAGCTTAAGTGGAAAAACGGCGACTGTAACTTCAACAGTCACATAAAACGAGAAGTCAAACAGGAAAAAATCGTCAACGCACTCAAGGCATCCAAGAGAAAAGCTGCGGGAAAATAAGCGCTCAGCATACATGCTCTCACAGCCGGTCGGGCTTGCCCAGGCCGGCTTTTTTTATGGCCCGGGCCGGAAAATAAAGGGTCACGTCTTTAAAGTATTTTCGAAATAACATTGCTACCCTTTCTGCCAGGCAATCCATCCCTGCATATCTTCAAGAAACTCTTTTTTTAGCTCCTTCGGAGACAGAATTTTAATTGATGGAAGCCAGCGCTTCAGGGTATGCCGGATCTCCTCAAAGTTGCCCACCATAAAGGAAACCACCAGCGAGCCGTCCTTTTTTTCTTCTTTCACGGTTTGCGTGGGGAATATCTTCCTGCGCTTGAAATGGCTGGCGCAGCCTGAATCCACCAATATTTGAACTTCAATATTTCTTTCTCCTGAAAACCAGATGTTTTCGTCAAGAATGTCAGGAATTTTTCTAAATGCTTCCTTGAGAACTTTAAGTTCTTTTATTTTGTCCAGCGCATAGGTTCTGTTAGCATCTCGTTCCACATCCCTGCCGACCAGATACCAAAGCCCATCAAAGTAAATGATCTTGTATGGCTCCACCGAGACCGTGTAGGGCGCAAAGACCTCATAGGTGAACGAGATTCGTTTCATGTCATGGATAGCTTTAACGGTCTTCACAAAAAGCTTGTCATCAAAAAGCACTGGCTTTTCAATCTTCAGGCACACGGGTGAGCGGGGCTCATCAGATATTTCATGAAAAAGCTTGTTGAAGACCGACTCTGCCGCATCCTGGAACAGCGGCCCGAGCTGAACAGCAGCGTTTTTCATGGCAAGCACCAGCGCAAGCTCGCTGTCATCAAAATGCTCGTAATTCTTGAAAAGGTTTTTATTTAAACTGTAAAAGCCCTTTTTGATTTCATTAATGGGGAACCCCGCTTTGCGCATGGCCTCAAGGTCGCGCTGTATTGTTCGTATCTCAACGCCAAGCTTCTGGCTTAACGATGCCGTATGTATCTTGTCGGTTTCGAAAAAAAGCTGAAATATTTTAACAAACCGCTCGATCCTCTTTTCTACCAATTTAGCCTTCGGAGTCATGCGTCGTCCTTCCTTGTTGTAGCAGTTTAAAGCTGCGGCTTATCCTACTTCATCCATATAAGACTTTTTCCAGGAAAGAACAACCATGAAACGACAAATGCATGTCGCATTATCAGTCCTCGTCTTTTTTACGACAGACATCTGTCGCAGAAGTATTGGTACAACAATAAAAAACAGCTATGCTCAAAGTCAGATGGAATAAAAACCAGATGAGGTGTCTATGGCGCAAGCGATCATTGAAGGCGAAATTAAAAGAGTCAATGAGTATCTAAATGTCAACGGTCAGAAGATGGAAGTCTATATCGAAGGCTACGACTGGATACAGTTTTATTGTGAGGGTGATCCTCTTGAGAAGTACCGCAGTTTGCTGGCCTATCCCAATATGGTGCGTCTTGAAGGTGAGCTTAGCTTTACAGCTCCAGTTGTCCTTGTCTTAGATGTATTCAAAGAGCAGTGGCCGCTGGAACCAAAACGAATCCATGAAACTCTACCTCTAATTACCGTACAGAGCGAGATAGACTCGGTCGATACCAATGAGATGGAGCAGGATGGACTGATGCATTTGGTTGAACTTACTGACATGCATGGCATGCACTTTGTTCTGTTTAAGTATATATGCCCGGTTAATGTGAAATGGCTGAAGCCGGGTAAAACAATCGGCTTTCGAGGCGTATACCAGGGCGCAAAAAATATCTTTAGCATAAACACAGTCAAAAAAATAAATAAACCACTTGTGTAATTCCAGCAGGGCTGCAATGGAAAATTTTACGACAGTAAAGGGCAGGATAAGAAAGGTGTTTTTTATTGATCTCGATATCAGTGACTACAGATCAATAATGGTTAGCGTCGATGGCTATAACAAAATTAGTTTTACAATAGATGATGACGATGAACGGTTTGACTATTACCGCGGGATTTTGAAAGAAAATAACCTGGTATGTTTCACCGGTAAATTTGAGTTCTATGACAGCAGCATTCTGGTAAACCGGATTCTTCAAAGCGCAAATCCGCCCGAAGCAGGAATGCTCCTTCATAATGAAATCTTTTTTAGTGGCTGCATAACTTCGATTAAAGTCCTAACAACCATAAGAGACAAAAAGGAAATGGCGCATGTGCAATTAGATACCCTTGAAAATACAAGCCTTGTCTTTTTCCCGCAATTGGCAGAGCAACTGCGCAATGGCTACAAAGTGGGCGATACAATCTCTATTCTCAGCACTCACCAGGGGTCAGAGGGAACTGAGGGGTGGGCGGATTTTATAATCAGCGATGCCGCTCTCATTTTAGAGACATGCTGAGGACCGTAGGACTGAATCTGCGGGTTAGGTTAAAAAGCTCGGCGCATCGCGGACATTTTTTCATGGTTCAACATGCTTCTGATTGTTTTTGCCGAGAATCAGCATGTCTATTGCCAACTTAAACAGAATGCCCCATTTTATTCCCCAATTTTTTTTGTTGAACCGTTAAAAATGCGTTATAAGCACTGGACTTATAGCTCAAAATAATGCTATATTATGAGCTAAACAACGAGGGTGTATAACTCATGAAATGGAATTGGCAGCAAGCAGATTGGCCTGATTTTCGTTATAAACAGGCTGAATTACAGCAGTTTGAAAGAGATTTTTTGCAAAATGCCGGTATGTTTTTAGGCGCATATAAACACTGTAGCAGTCCTGACAAAGAAATGCTCCTTATAGAATTAATTGGCGATGAAGCTATAAAAACTTCCGAGATAGAAGGAGTCTCTCTCAATCGCGATAGCGTACAGTCTTCACTGCGGCGCAATTTTGGTCTGGCCGGAGATCAAATAAAAACACCTCCTTCTGAACAGGGCATTGCAGATCTAATGACGGAGTTGTGTAAAAATTTTCATGAACCTTTGAGTCATGATACTTTGTTTAAATGGCAGCGAATGCTTGCCAGTGGACGCAGGGATTTGAAAGAAATTGGCCGTTACCGGTCTCATCCCGAGCCAATGCAAGTGGTGTCCGGCAAAGTTTATGAACCAAGAGTTCATTTTGAGGCCCCGCCCTCGAAAAAAGTTCCCGGTCTCATGAGCGTATTTATTAAATGGTTTAATGACTCCGCCCCTTTGGGAAAGAATCCCCTGCCGCCGCTAACACGAGCCGGGATTGCTCACCTTTATTTTGTATCCATCCATCCGTTTGAAGATGGCAATGGCAGAATTGCGCGCGCCCTGGCCGAAAAAGTTCTTTCACAAAGCATTAATGCACCATTGTTGACAAAGCTATCAACAATCATTCAGGACAATAAAAAATCATATTATGATGCCCTTGAAGAAAACAATAAAAATACGGAGATAACTAACTGGCTGTCTTATTTTTCTAAAACTATTTTAACCGCCCAAATTTATACGCAACAATATCTCGACTTTTTAATTGAAAAAACAAGGCTCTATGATCGCCTGCGAGAGCAACTAAATCCTCGTCAGGACAAAGCACTGGCGCGGATGTTTCAAGAGGGCTTAACTGGCTTTAAGGGCGGGCTCAGTGCGGAGAATTATGTTTCAATTACCGGAACAACCAGAGCTACCGCTACTCGTGATCTGCAGGACCTGGTTGCCAAGGGAGCATTGCTTCGTACCGGAAAACTTAAACAGACACGTTATTCGTTAAATATTGAAGCCCTGCGCAAAACGTGAAGTATCCGTCTTTAGCTTCGTAGCAGCCAGGTTCATGCTTGAGAAATGAACATAAAATAGAACCCATTTTTACCTTGATACAGCATTGAAGTTTGCAAGCCCGGTCAATTTTATTATTGAAGAGGACTTAAAATGAAAACAAGTACTTTTATAACCGAAGAACAGCTCGTTTCAAGCGCAATTGATACCCTTATAAAAAAATTGGGGGCGGTTGAAACAAACAGGTTCTTATCCCTCATGAAAGGCAATCGGGTTGACTCTGTTAGGCGTCATCAGCTCTGGCAAAAAAAACTGGATAAGGAAGCCTTTTTCACCGCCGCTTTTCGGTAATTTTCGTATGCAGAAATATGCGTATATGCAGTCGAGATAGTTCAAAAATCTTGAATAAGTTTAAAAGAAAATGGGACAGCTTTAAAAGCTCGTTTTAAAATGGGGCCAGCTGCCCTTAATAAAGGCCGTGCTCAGCTGATGATAACACCGCTCCACAGGCGCTGAAGAAATATTTCCCAGGGGAGAATATCAATGCCATCGGCGGTTGTGCGGGGCCTCGGAGCGCTGCAGACAAGAATAGCTTTTTTTACGGCGAAGTCTTCCTTGAACGCCCGGAGCCCTTTCAGCTGATTATCGCCGGGCTGAGCCGTTGATTTAATTTCAATGGCTACCTCATGGTCGCCCAGAATCAGGTCTACCTCAAACTGCGACGCCGTGCGCCAGTATGCCACAGGGTACAATAGTTCGCTGTAGGATGCATGCGCCATGACTTCCATGACGATGAAGTGTTCAAAAGCCCTGCCGTAAAGCTCGGAGCCCGGTTCAACCGGGCCTCGCCGGGCAAGCGCTCCTAAAATACCCACATCAAAAAAATAAAATTTCGGCGCCAGTATGACCCGGCGTTTGGCTTTTGCCCGGAATGCGGGCAAAAAACGCCCAATGAGCGTATCTTCCAGTATTTCAAAATAGTTTTTAACTGTCGGCGCGCTGATGCTGCACTCGCGGGCAATATTCTGGTAATTGATGATTTCGCTGTTTGAAATTGCCGCCACTTCCAGAAACCGGCTGAAGGAGCCGATATTGCGGGCAAGGGCCTCGGCGGAAATTTCCTCCTTGAGATAATCACCCACATAGGATTGCAAGAGTCTGCGCGGCTGAGGTGTTGTGTAGTGCCGGGGCAGAAGGCCGCTATTCAGCGCCGTTGAGAGTGAGAAGCCGGTTATTTCCGGATAGACAAGAGGAAAAAGCTCATAGCGCAGGGCGCGGCCCCCAAGAAGATTGCCATGACCCCGTTTCAGTTTGCGGGCGCTTGATCCGCACAGAATAAAGCGAACGCCTCGATTTTCAATAAGCCAGTGGACTTCATCAAGCAGTTCGGGGATTTTCTGTACTTCATCGATAATGACCGGATCGCGCTGCGTGCCGGCTTTAATGCCGGCGGCTTGCAATTCTTCCCGCAGAAGTGATGGCTGCCCGGCAAGACGGCGGTATTCGTCCGAGAGCAGCAGATCATAGCGAAGAGCTTTTGGGAAAAGCGCTTTTAAAAGAGTGCTTTTGCCTGTCTGCCGGGGACCCCACAGAAAGCAGGTTTGCGAACGGCTGTCGGTTAATTTTAATTTACGTTTATACATGATAAAGTAAACTAGCACTTTGTTTTATCATGTCAACAAAATTTTGCTTACTTAGTACGTTTTCCCATTGAAAAGGGTGTAAAAAATGCACCGTAGTATTCATGCGCCTAAAGAGGAAATAAATCATCTAAAAACGGGGCTTGACAATTCTATGACAGGCCGGACTAAGAACCCGACTTTTTCAGCTATGTCTCGATTTATCTTATTGATTTATCATGTAAAATATCTTACTTTTGCAAATTGAAAATACAACTTTTGATTTGTAAAGATGTTTTTGTGGGTGGACGAGGAATTTTTATATCCCTGATTACGTAACTCCTTGGGAAAATTGCAAAAGCACGTTATTGAATTATGGCCGCAGCAAAGCCAGCAAGGCCCTTCACGATTTTATCGGTTTCGATAAGCTGATCCATTTTGCTCATACAGCCCCCGTTAAAGACTTCGGGGTTAATGCCAACAAACACATCCAGCGCGGCTGTGGCGCGACCCGCCGCTCTTTACCTCAAACCACGCGCCGTTTTTTCTTATGCAATAAAAGCATGAATCACGCTTCCTGCCATTTGATCCAAGCTTTCATGTCGGCAAGAAACTCTTTTTTCAACTCCTTCGGAGTCAGGAGTTTGATCCAGGGAAGCCAGCGCTTTAGGGTATGCCTGATCTCCTCAAAGTTGCCTACCATAAAAGAAACCACCATGGAGCCGTCTTTCTTTTCTTCTTTCACGGTCTGCGTGGGAAATATCTTCCGGCGCTTGAAATGGCCGGCACACTCCGAATCCACCAGTATTTGAACCTCAATATTCCTTTCTCCTGAAAACCAGATATTCTCGTCAAGAATGTCGGGGATTTTGCGAAACGCTTCCTTGAGCACTTTAAGCTCTTTTATTTTGTCCAGTGCGTAGGTTCTGTTAGCGTCTCGTTCCACATCCCTGCCAACCAGATACCACAGCCCGTCAAAGTAAATGATCTTATAGGGCTCCACCGTGACCGCATAGGGCGCAAAGACCTCATAGGTGAATGATATGCGTTTCATGTCATGGATAGCTTTGACTGTTTTCACAAAAAGCTTGTCATCAAAAAGCACAGGCTTTTCAATCTTCAAGCAGACGGGCGAACGGGGCTCATCCGATATTTCATGGAAAAGCTTATTGAATACCGACTCTGCCGCACCCTGAAACAGCGGCCCAAGCTGAATGGCTGCGTTTTTCATGGCAAGCACCAGCGCAAGCTCACTGTCATCAAAATGCTCATAATTTTTGAACAGATTTTTATTCAGGCTGTAAAAGCCCTTTTTGATTTCATTGATGGGGAAGCCTGCCTTGCGCATGGCTTCGAGATCGCGCTGGATAGTGCGTATCTCCACGCCAAGCTTCTGGCTTAATGATGCTGTATGTATCTTGTCGGTTTCGAAAAAAAGCTGAAATATTTTCACGAACCGCTCGATCCGCTTTTCAACCAGCTTTGCCTTTGGGGTCATGTGCTGTCCTTCCTTTTTTGCGTCAGTTAAAAAGCCGCAGTTTCTCCTGCTTCAAACATATAAGACTTTTCCTCGGAAAGAACAACAGGGAAACGACAGAAGCATGTCGCATTATCTCCTGCCGCCTTTTTTGCGACAGGCATATGTCGATATGCAATTTAAGCCTGTTTAACATACTGCTATGAATGGGGCTAACGCTAACTGTAAATGACATGGATGAAGAAATCATTGGGCCAATATGCCAACAGGGGATTCACGTGCGGTATAATGCTATTTTAGATAAAATTATTGTGGCTCAAAAAAACTGGCAAATCATAAAAGCTGATCTCGGGATCTGTCAGGAAAGCAAAAAGTTTCTGAAAGGTTCATATCTGGTTGTAAGTCATGCATCTGCACAGATAAACCCGTCAGATTATATGAGTAATATTCGCGATACCGTTTTGAGCAATACGGCAATATTAAAAACGAATGAGATTGACCAGCACTACATAAAAATTTGTAAAGAATATTGGCTGCTTGAAAAAAAGCTTAAAAGCATCAAGTCCAAAGACGAGCAAAAAAAAACAGCGGGGAATTTAAAGATCATACAGGCAGAGTTTGAAAATTTCGATCTTTCACAACTTGATTTTTCAGACGACTTTTGCGTTGAATCCCGGTTCCAGGGGATCAGGACGGACATTATTCAAAAAATCAAATTACACCCCTTAGTGGATGCATTTCAAACCTGCACGTGCGCGGCATGCATTCGGGTTGTCGTTCAGAGTAATGCGTAATTTATATAGCACCAGAGAAAGGATAAAAATGCGCATATTGAAGCCGCCCTTTCTGGAACAGTCAAAGTCGGCAACGGCAATTATCTACCTGCTCAAGGCCTACACCTATCCATATGATATGGACACATATCCGTTTGCAATAGACATCACGAAGCTTGGCTTTTATTCAAGCCTTGAAAAGGCAGGGGAGGTTATGCGGATGTGCATACAAGATGAGCACGACAAGCTTGATGGCTGCTCTATTATTCATTCATTCTCAATACGGATGATCGAGTTCGACTCTCTTAAGTCCGATACGTTTTTGGGGGAATACGTTTATGATGAAAACCTTCAATGCTGTGGCAATATAGCACCGTTTGATGATCCGTTTCACGGTAAAGACTCTGCAGAAAACCGCTACAGGCCCGGAGATATTGTGGAGTTTATTCTCCACGGGCATCAGCTTCAGCTACAGGTCGGCATAATCCTTAACCAGCCCCCAACCCGGGAATGGGTTCAGGAAGCGCAAGAACGGGTGAAAAGACGTATTTTCGATCTAGTCCCTGAAGACCAAGGCCGGTGTAAACCCAATGATTTTTCCTTCATTGATCAATCAGACAACACATATTTTGTGGCCTTGCAGGGAAATCTCTCTGACCATGAGCATCTGAGCCAGTGCGATCTTTTCCCTCCGAGGTTCGCGATACCGGTGGCAACAAGGGACGCGCTTTTAGAAAAATACCATTTTTTTAAAGCGGGAAAAGAACCGTTTTTCTAATTTTCTAAAATCGATAGATTGAGCCAATAATTACAATTGAAAGGCAGGAGAGAGTCTATTCCCCTTGCCCCTGGTTACAAATACTGGTGGATGCATCTCGAACCTGTTGCTGTGCGGCATGTATTCGAATAGTCGTGCAAATGGGGTGCCACTGAGGTTTTAAAAAGGAGTATTGTGAAAAAAGCGATTGTAGAAGGTAAAATCAAGGGGGCCTGCGAATATAAGGATAAATGTCGGCCACGTATGGGAGTTTTTCTTGACGGCTTTGAATGTGTGCAGTTCTTCATTGAGGGCGAAGCGCTTGAAAAATACCGCAGCTTACTCAAAGACGCAAATACGGTTCGCCTGGAAGGTGTGCTGCGATATTATGGCGCAAGGGTTGATGTTTTCGAGGTGTTTAAAGATGAATGGTCGCCGGAGCCAAAAACATTTGTAGAAAATCTGATTACTGTGGATTGTCGGATTAGATATTTTAATACAGATGAGAATAAATTTGGGCTGGTGCACTTTATTACTGATATGCAAGGGCTTGACTTCATAGTGATGGCGGAAAAATGTCCTCTTGATACTGCATGGTTAAAGGAGGGAGAGTTAATTGGACTTCGAGGCATATATAAGAAGCCCGAAAGTGTGTTCCATATACACGCAGTTGAAAAGCTAAATCGGATAAACGAAAAAAATAAAAAAAGAATCAATAGACAATACTTATGACCAGCAGATCCACAAACGTTCTTGGAATAGACTGGGATACCACGGCGGAGCATTGCATGGATGCATTGTCCTTTATCGCTGGTAAGTTCAAAACTGTTGTCGTAATTACCTGCAAGCAGCAAATATCGGTTTTAGAGCCTGCGCGTATGCTCCGCGTTGATGAAACAAAAATTCTCATAGAACGGTATTGCGCTGGAGAGCCGCTCGATTACACTCGATGGATAATAGGGTTATGTTACCATCACGGTATAGGCATAATGCTGAGTGCTGACAATGCGGTCTACAATGCAAGCAGTGAAGCTGGTGTGCCGGTGATACTCATTTCAGGACTGCTCATTACCCGCGAAGAAGTGCTATTATCAAAGCTGAAACTTGTGCTTGAATCCAAAGGATTTAAAACCTCATGGGCAGACCCATTGCGTGAGTTGATGCACAATATAAACCAGCCTAATCCCCAGCAGAAACATGATCTCTTTATCGAGGTGCCACCCATCCCACAGATTGCCCCATTTGACCTCGCCTGTTGTAGCATAAAGCTGCGCGAAAATTTTATTTCCTTTGAGCTTTGCCTGTATTTCGTCAATAAGGTTGAAAAACTGATTGATCCTCCCGCGCACAATGCTTTCATCGATGCGTACACGACTAAATGGCTGCCTCATATGGAAGAGTATTTCGCTGACTTTGCGACTGCATTTGAACTTGAGTCCTGCACAAATTTTAATCCGTTGATTAAATATTGCCTTAGGGGGAACGTGACCATTGAGCAATGGGGTAAAATACCACGCATGATACTTGAGCTTAAAAGTCTGGCTAAAAAGAACTGATAATAGCATAAATAAACTTTGTGATATATGTTAAGGACGCACAAATGAGAAGTCTGACGAGCATCACAAGAATGCAAAATATCATTTGCCTTAATGAGTTATGTGGTTCTTAACATGATACAAGCAGATATCCACGGAAAGACAGGTGTACCAGAAGACGTCCTAACCTCATGCTGTCTTGGTCTATTGCATTTATTTCCGGACGATAATCTTATTGAGCTATTGTCATTGGCCAAACATCTTGATGGGCACCGGATTGACTTGTCCGGTGTGGACACAGTTCGCGAATTAGAGTTTTGGCCCTGGTTGCGTGATGGTGGTGTTCCTGACGCTATAGCGACTTTGGTTTCAAGTTTGAAATCACGTCCTATGAAAATTGTAATTGAAGTAAAACATGGGGCTGGGAAATCCGGCGAAGATGAAGATGATCAGTTGGCAAGGTATTACAGTGCTGCAACAAGACATTACAAAGAGTACGAGGTATTTCTCATATACCTTACTCATCACCGTGATATGCCAACAGGCGATCTTGAAGCAAGCCTTGCACACCTAACCAGAAAAGCCCAGATTTACTGGTTGAGTTGGTATAACGTCGCGAAGTGGACCTCAGATAAGCTTCACAAAACACAGTCGTCAACAGCCGAATTTCGTATTCTATGTACAATAAACAGCTATTTGTCATCAAAGGGCTATGAGCGTTTTAATGAGTTGAAGACGGTTCCCCGTGATGCAATTAAAATTAAACCGCTCTATACCAGGGGCTATATTTCATTAGATGCTATGGGTTTTGTATTGTGTTGTTCTCAATTATATAAACGTCTTTATGTTAACCAACAAGTATTATCCGACATTCCAATTGTTTTCAAACATTGAGAGGAGGTTTTTGCAATGACCTATGCTGATTTATTTTCAACACTGAAAAGTGTCGATTCATTTTACAAAAATTTATATCTGCTATTTGATGATCTCAAGGATATGGTAAAAGAAAAGGCTTATACCGCCACAATTGAAGATCTAACAGATGACCTTAACTGTTGGATTGACGCAAAAACTTCAGAACATAGGCGTTCGTGGGTCTTTAATCATAATGGCCGTATTCGGTTTGCAGTGATGCTTGTCACAACTAATGATGACTACTTGAGAGGCAATAGTTCCATTTATAAAGCAATGTGCTGTCAATTAGCACGCGATCCCAAATTTCCCTTGATGCTCATTTATGGGGTTTTTGAACCTCGAGACACCATCCGTTTTAACAACGACAACAATTTTCGACGCAATTGGTTGTTAAACGCTACCTTGATCGATATTCAAGATGATCAAAATTATTCTAACATTTCAGAACTAAATTTTGGTGATATGTTCACACTAAAGAGTAAGTGCTTAATCCCACTGAAAATGACCGCGAAATCCCACTCAAAATGACCGGCAAATCCAATTCAATTTGACCGGCAAATCCAACCAACGTGACCGCCAAATCCGATTCAAAATGACCGATTTT
>Ga0114951_10001326_pt1 | contig 31044 bp, 30 predicted proteins | sample AM7aDNAmetaG_FD_88677 | JGI IMG/M metagenome (GOLD analysis project Ga0114951, IMG submission 88677) | Freshwater microbial communities from Finland to study Microbial Dark Matter (Phase II) - AM7a DNA metaG | ecosystem: Environmental > Aquatic > Freshwater > Lake | place: Finland: Lake Alinen... | reverse complement strand
GGTTATCAAGGTTTTCAGGGTTATCAAGGTTTTCAGGGTTATCAAGGTTTTCAGGGTTATCAAGGTTTTCAGGGTTATCAAGGCTTTCAAGGTCCGCAGGGTCCGCAGGGTCCGCAGGGTCCGTCAGGAGCTACGGGTCCGCAAGGACCGCAAGGAGATATTGGTCTTAGCGGTGTTCCAGGTTTTTCTGGTCCTATTGGTCCAATGGGTTATCCGGGTCCTACGGGTGCTACAGGTGCTACAGGTGCTACGGGTGCTACGGGTGTTACAGGTTTTACTGGTGCTACGGGTTTTACGGGTCCGCAGGGTCCGTCAGGAGCTACGGGTCCGCAAGGACCGCAAGGAGATATTGGTCTTAGCGGTGTTCCAGGTTTTTCTGGTCCTACTGGTCCAGTGGGTTATCCGGGCCCTACGGGTGCTACGGGTGTTACAGGTTTTACTGGTGCTACGGGTGCTACGGGACCGCAAGGAGATGTTGGTCTTATCGGTGTTCCAGGTTTTACAGGTGCTACAGGTCCAGTGGGTTATCCGGGCCCTACGGGTGCTACGGGTGTTACAGGTTTTACTGGTGCTACTGGTTTTACGGGTCCGCAGGGTCCGTCAGGAGCTATGGGACCGCAAGGGTCTACTGGTATTAGCGGTGTTCCAGGTTTTACTGGTCCTTCAGGTCCAATTGGTTCTTCGGGTGCTACAGGTGATACAGGTGCTACAGGTGCTACAGGTGCTACAGGTGCCAAAGGTGCTCAGGGTTCAGCAGGCACGAATGGTACGAATGGTGCTAATGGAATAAATGGTGCAAATGGAGCCCAGGGACCAGCAGGTACGAATGGAACGAATGGAACGAATGGAACGAATGGAGCTCAGGGACCAGCAGGCACGAATGGAATAAATGGTGATGATGGAATAAATGGTACGAATGGAACGAATGGAACGAATGGAGCAACGGGTCCATCGGGTCCGAATGGTGCAATAGGATCTTCGGGTCCAGTAGGTGCGACTGGTCCATCTGGGCCATCTGGGCCAGCAGGAGGTCCACAAGGCGATCAAGGAGAAACAGGTGCTACAGGGCCAGCAGGAGGTCCACAAGGCGACCCAGGAGAAACAGGTGCTACGGGTCCAGCAGGTCCGAATGGTGCTAATGGAATAAATGGTACGAATGGTACGAATGGTACTAATGGTGCTACAGGTGCTACTGGACCACAAGGTGTGCCTGGTATAATGTCGCATCTTCCGTCTTGGACTGGTGCTCAACCTTGGATGGTTCTTGAGATTGACGGCACGGGGACAAATGCAGTATGGGATTGGACTCGGTTCAGGGTTCCATAGGGGGTATAGATGGGTTATGTAAGTTTTGTAAATGATGGTGATGGTATGAGGCCATCCGATGTGTCCAGATTATTATTGGGCATGAAACAGCGTGTTTATGCCGTAGGTGATAATATACCATCTATTTTACCCAACTATGCTAACGATGCATTATTTTCTAGTTTGACGGGTCCAAATCCGAGCACTAATATTCCGGCACTATTGAGACTACAACAGGATTTGGAGACAATTTGTCAGTATTATGTCGATCCTTCGGGTGGTGATCCGACAACGACATATTTCCCTCCAGCATATACGGTAGCGACTTGGAGAGCAGCGGCAGGATTGAATTCTTCTGGATTTAGGAGGGTGGTCGGACCATGGGATGGAAGTGCTACGCCGACATTTGCCTACGGACTAATTCAGGATGGCGATATTTTTGGATATTGGATATGGGAAGACCTTGTGTATGGGATTATCACCCTTAAATGGTCAACCAATTTACCATCAACAGTAAGTAGAACTGGGGCAAGCAATAATTCCGGTGATTTTAGTTCATCGAGCATGAATGTGTCAACAACCACATGTGACACTCAAATGGGTTTGTCTGCGCCACCAACTTCAACTTTACCTGGACAACCATATTTGCTTCTTTTTTATCAAACTAATGTCAACTATTATTTTGGAACAAAATATGAAGCAGCCGGATGGGTTCAGAGAGGAAAGCCATTCGTCACACAAACCTATTTCCCGGTAGCTTGTACTAGTTGGACTTTGTGGTGTACTCCAACTTGTGGTTATCATACCGCTATTGGAGGAGGCAGTTTTCTGGCAAATTATTTTGAGCCTCATAATTACATTCAGAATCAAAATATTATTCAGGCCACTTCAAGTCATGCAGCGGCTGGTTTTTCACCTTCTAGTGCGAATATTGCAAGCACCGAATTGTTTCCAAATCTGGATTATCATTCAGCCGGCTTAATTTTTTTGGACAGCACTCCTTCAACATCGAGATGGAATTCAGGTTTTCCACCAAACCAATATTTTAATTATTGGGAGGAAGGTTCTTATTACGGTTATTGGGATGAAGCTACTTATCAGATTCGGACGATCATGAAATGGCAATTTACTGGAGGATCAAATCTTGGGTATTATATGTTGAGTGGATAAGACCTTATATTGCAACAACTTATAGAAGAACTAAGTTTGAATTTCGATTATTTCATCGGGAAAAGTGGGTAGACGGGTATAATATGGTAAGGAGTTATCATGTCTGAAGTAAAATTGGCATTTGGTGGCAATCGTTATGAGACGCTGAAGCATGCTCTTGCACTTTGTAAGCCACGGAGGATTGTCGAAATCGGGGTTTATGATGGAGGATGTGCTTGTTGGATGATTCAACACTCCCAACAAAAACCAGAAGATATCGAATATTATGGATTCGATTTATTCAGACCATTGAATAGAAATGAGCAGGACCGTGAGTTTCAACACCATTTGGGAGGACACAGTTTACCTGAAGTAGAAAAAAGAATTTTGGAGATGGGAACTAAATCAGTCAGGTTGTTTCCTGGATTTACAAAGGACACAATTCATGCGGCAATTAATTCTCGGTCCATTGAGGGACATGTTGATTTGATATTTATTGATGGGGGTCATAGTCCAGAGACGATTGAGTTGGATTGGCATATGATTCAACCGTTGATTGGTAAAAACACAGTAGTTGTGTTTGATGATTATTATACTACTAAAACGAATGAGGGGGCCAAGATGCTAATTGACAGGTTATTGAGCGATCCAAAATGGAAAACTATGATTGGAGATGCAGCAGATGGAATTGACCATCAGGTGATTGTTCGTATGAATGTTGAAAAATCACGAGTTTTGTCTTTATCTGTTCCTAAGACGGTTGATGGGATGTTGTCTGGCATGCGTTTTCATCTTCCTGGATTAGCTCATTTGCCGACTATCCGTGAGAATTCAGCTTGTGCATATACTCAGAAGATCATTCGTTTGGCAAGGATGCTTCGGGCAGAGGGTGGATATGTAATGTTTTACGGAGTCGAAGGTTCAGAGGTGGAGTGTGATGAATATAGTGTGGTTTTAAGTACAGAGGAATGGGCTAAGGATTTTGGAGATTATGATAGATCGTCGAATCAATTTAGGTATGGATTTAACTATGAATCTACGCACATTTTCAATCGAAATATGATTGAGTTGGTAAATAATAGGAAGCAGCAAAAAGATTTTATTCTTATGCCGATGGGGCTTTATCATAAAGCAGTAGCAGATGCCGTACAATTAATGACAGTGGAGAGTGGAATCGGATACGGTGATACTTTTGCACCATTTAGAGTGTTTGAAACTTATACTTGGATGATGAATGTTTATGGAAAACATAATCAAGGTGCGTCGGCATACAACACGGTCATTCCAAATTGTTATGATTTGAACGAATTTCCATTTCAAGAGAAGAAAGAGGATTACTTTATTTACATGGGAAGATGCAATTTTGATAAGGGGGTGGGAGTAGCAATTGATGTGGCCAAGCATTTGGGCATCAAGCTTATCATCGTTGGTCAGGGAGATTATGCTCGTGGAAGTGAATGGAATGGTTTTTCAAACATTGAACGTCGAAATGCCGTTGGGCCAAAAGAGCGTTCAGAGTTGCTTGGAAAGGCACGAGGGGTTTTTGTTCCAACACAGTATATAGAACCCTTTGGAGGGGTGGCGGTGGAGGCACAACTTTGTGGTACACCAGTCATTACAACAGATTGGGGTGCATTTCCAGAAACGGTATTGGATGGCGTGAGCGGTTTTAGGTGTCATATTTTGAAGGATTTTGTCGAGGCAACCAAAAACATCGATAAAATTGATCCAAAGAAGTGTCGTGAGTGGGCTGAATCGAAGTTTTCACTTGCGGTCGGACAGCGTTTGTATGCACAATACTTCCAGCGGTTATCAAATCTTTGGGGCAAGGGTTGGTATACCGTATAGTGGAGAGAAATCATGCCAGTAGTCCTTTTTGATCCAAGCCAATTGCATCCTGATGATTTGACAGGGATTCTGATCTTCGAGTTGCAGATGTGTGGTATCGTGAACAATTATCCTGTAGGGAGACATGCCGTGCCTTATCAATCAATCGATCTTTTTGCCAATAATGACAGAACTTTTCGGGTTTTTGTCAAGACTCCAGATTTGAACATTGTGAATTTGACAGGAGCGCAAGGAATTTTGACCGTCAAAACAGACAAGTGTTCACCAACTGTGATTTTTCAGAAGTCCACAATGGTTGGCACTCAGGGGGCTATTGGTTCTCCAGATCAGGGCGAGATGTTCTTTTATATAGTTCCAGCGGATACGGCAACTTTGGATATCAGGCAGTACGTTTTCGATGTCAGGACGACTCTTTCCACTGGCAAGTCATATACTGTGTTGGAAGGCGTAATAAATTTGGACAAGCCGGTCGGTTAATTCTGCACTCTTGATCCCGATTTGGGTATAATATTCTTTTACACGTGTGATGGAAATTCATACTCAGATAGGTATAATGTAGTGATGAAGAGGTCGGTCAAAGTTGCTTTGAAGTTTGCCACGAAAAGCAAACAAAGACAGATTTTTGCTCTTTTACAATCTTATCGGTCTGCTGTCAATTTTTACATCAAAGAGCTTTGGAATACAAAAAGGCTAAAAGATGCTGATACTTTAGCTTTGCTTGAAAACTCAAGACTTTCAGAACGATATAAGCAGGCAGCGTTGAAGCAGGCGTATGATTTGGTGATTTCAACAAAGAAGTCGTCTAAGGCAATCAAAAAACATTGTTCTCGTCCGGTCTTCAATGGCAGTGCTATTTTGGATTCAAGACATATTACAATCGAACAAGGAGAGGGGTCTTTCGACTTGGTTCTCAAATTATCTACTCTGAAAAAGGGTAGGAGGATTGTCATACCAACAAAACATACTCAGATGACAAGAAAGTGGTTATCAATACCAGGTTCAAAGTTTATTCAAGGCTGTTCGTTGTCGGAAAAAGGCATAACTCTTTGGATTGATGTTCCAGTTATTGCAGAAAATAGTGATGGAAAGACGCTCGGAGTTGATTTGGGAGTCCACAAATTGATTTCCGATTCAGATGGCAAGTTTTACGGAATCGATTTCAAACACTTATCAGACAAGATCAGAAGGAAGAAGTTCAAATCGAAAGCAAGAGCGAGAGCGTTCAAAGAGCGTGAGAACTTCATTGGAAGAGCCGTTAATCAATTGCCATGGAAAGAGTTGAAGGTAATTGGGGTTGAGGATTTGACTGGCATTAAAACAGGAAAGCAAAGGAATCGAGGAAGGAATTTCAGAAAAGCTATGGCACCTTGGATAGTAAGGCAATGTGTAAAACGGATTGAAAACAAAGCCTCAGAGAACCGTGTTCGTCTGATAAAGGTTGATCCGTCATACACATCCCAAACTTGTCCCAGTTGTAGAAAGGTGTCTAAAGAAAACCGAAGAGGAGAGGTGTTCAAGTGTATCGCCTGTGACTACACAGGTGATGCCGATTATATCGGGGCATTGAATATACTCTTTAGAACAAGGCAAACTCTGACCAGTGTATAGTCGGTCAGGCAAAAAAGTAGTGGTGTGTGGATAAAATGCCATGCAAACTACAACTATAATGAGAGTGCAGGAGGTTCATTGTGTCAATTGTATTTGTCGATCCGGCTGATAATGCCTTGGTGGTGCAGGGTGCTTATGACCAAAAAACCATCATTGCCGATCTAGGTGGTTGCTGGGATGCAACCAACAAGGTTTGGCGTATTGTCTTCACGATAAACAACTTAGAAGCACTTCTTGATGCCATTCCTGACATTCAGGTGGATGTTAATTTGGCACAGCATGTTCAAAATCAGATGGAAAAGGAAGCCAAGTTAGAAAAGCTGAGAGTCATGTCCAAACAGGATATGCAGGTGTGTCTTCGGATACCTGGATTAAAAGGATCGCTTTACAACTATCAGCGGCTTGGGGTTATGTATGCAGTGGAGAATAGAACTGGATTGTTGTTGGCTGATTCGATGGGGCTTGGGAAATCAGTTCAAGCTATTGGTACTGCCCTATTTATGAAGGCGGAAGGTGCTAAGAAGGTTCTCGTTGTAACACCAGCATCGTTAAAATACAATTGGCCACTGGAAATAGAGAAGTTCACAGACGAGAAGTATGTGATCATTGATGGAACTCCTGATGAACGAATTGCTCAATGGATGCAAGATGATGTCTTTTTTTACATTGTGAACTACGAATTGGTCGTTGAGGACTTGTTTGGTGGTAAGAATTTCAGATTATTAGAAGAGCAGGAAGACGAGACAGATGAGCAGAAAGCCAAGAGGGAACGGAAAGAGAGGACGATGGTTAAGGCGAAACAGAGGCAGAGGTTGCTTTCTGAGATTCGTAATCGCAATTGGGATTTGATAGTCATCGATGAAGGACATGCACTTAAACACCATAGTTCTGCCAGAAGTAGAGCCATTAAAAGTTTGCGTGGAAGGTTCAAAATGGCACTGACAGGAACGCCTATGGATGGAAGGCTTGAGGAATTGCATAGTCTGATGCAGTTTGTGGCTCCTGGGTTGTTGTGCTCCAAGACCAGGTTCTTTCAAAAGCATGTGGAAACTGATTTCTGGGGAAGAGTTACGGGATATAAGAAGGTCGGTGAAGTAACACAGAAGATTCAGCCATTCTTTCTTCGTCGGTTGAAGCAGGATGTACTGAAAGACCTACCTGACAAGGTTTATGAAAACAGGATTATCACATTGACACCAGAAGAGATGAGGATTTACAAACAGTTGGCAGAAAATGGGCATAAAGCGACCGAGGATGCAAGTGCGATGGTGGCAATTATCAGGTGTAAGCAGTTTTGTAATTATCCTTCCATGGTAGATTCTAATTGCAAGTCCAATTCAAAGATGGAAGCCTTTAAAGAAGTGGTTGATGAGGTTGTAGTCCAAAATGGAAACAAGATTTTGGTGTTTACTCAATACAAGACGATGCTGGATATAATTGATTCGGAGTTGTTGAATATGGGAATTAAGTTTTTACGAATTGACGGAGACACTCCCAAGCAGTCAAGGGCAGATATGCAGGAGCGGTTCAATAAAGACAAAACTATTGATGCGATGATCGGAACGGATGCTATGAGCACTGGACTTAATTTCCAGGCTGCCAATACGGTTTTACATTTCGATTCATTTTGGTCTCCTTCAGTGATGGATCAAAGGACTGATAGATGTCATCGCATCGGGCAAAAGAGCGTGGTTACATCATTTTCATTTATTTGTAAAGACACTATTGAAGAGCGAATACAAGGAATTCTTTATTCTAAGGCCAAGATTTCTGCTCAGGCATTAGGTGATGACACTGATGACATGGTTTTGAAAAGGTTGGGACCAAAAGAGATTGCCAAGTTGTTGTAGTTAAAGGATAAAAAAGATGGCAAGTTTCAACGATACAGTTGATTTAGAGAGGGCATTTCTCAAGGCAATGGTAAATGGCATTGTAATGGCTCGGATGTATTTGCATCAGGCCAAGGAAGACATGTTTACTTCTGAGGAACGCAAATTCATTTTTGCCTTGGCGGAAGTATCACTCAGTGATTCCAATTCTTTGTTGACCAGGGCAGTGTTTGAGTATGAGGTCGGAGCAAGATTGGATGACAAGATTGCCGTCAATTTCCTGAGTGAATGGGAGTTGGTTGATGGAATGCAGTCTTTTGATGCCCCAGAGGCTATTTTGTCGAAGCTAAAGGATGCAGACCTTGGAAGAAAGACGCTTGCCGTATCTGAAGATATCGTAGAAATGCTCAAGAATGGCAAGGTTCAGGACGCCGCCGCCTATTTAAAGAGGCAGGCAATGCTATTGGGTGGATCAAAGACTGATCGTCCAATGGTTAATTTGTCGGATACAAAGGCTCGCACGGCTTTAATTCACGACAAAAAGGCTCATCCAGATCAATACAAGGGCATCAAGATTGGATTTCCGACATTTGACAAGTATACGGGTGGGTTATTTCCAGGAGAGTTGACTCTTATTGCAGGCATTACTGGATTGGGAAAGTCAACGATGTGCCGAATGATTGCCAAGGGGATCACTGACCCAATTCTCAATCCAGGAGGCAAGAATGTTCTTCATATTGCCAATGAGGAATATTTGGAGCAGGTTCAGTATAAATATGATGCTGCGATGACTGGAATTCCATATCACGACTTCAAGAAAGCAGAAATCACTGATGAAAATTTGGATCGTTGGCAGAAGTATATGCAGGAGGGGATGAAATCTGCCGGAAGGGGACAGATATTTGTCAAGGAGGTTGCGGCATTTACGGACACATCTTTGATTGAACAGGCATATCGAATTTTGGAAAACAGGGGTATTCCGATTCATGTCATCATCATTGACCATCTTCCGCATGTAAAACCGATTCAGCAGGCATGGGGAGAGAATGATGAGCGTGCTAAGGCGGCTGCGGATTGTAAGGAATTAGCTCGTTGGCTTAGATTGTCGGTAGTTACACCAACTCAGGCAGCTACGGAAGTCGAAAAGAAGACCACTTCTGGCAAGAGGGCCGGAAAAATGGATGTGTATGGATCGAAGGGACAAATTCATGTCGCCAACACCTTCATGATCATTCAGTACAAAGGAACAGATGACACTCAGGTGAATCTTCAGGACTATGAAAGAGATGTTTTCTGGTTTTGTGATGCCAAGAAGAATCGAGATGGTGCTCCGTTCAATTTCATAGCCAAGCATTATGTCAACACGGGTATTGTGATAGAGATTCCTGATCCGGCCAAAAAGCCTTCAAAAGAGGCCAACAAGGAGGTCGAAAAGGCGTTGAAGGACGCTGAGAAACCTGGGGCACCGGCAAAGACAGTAGCTCCCAAGTCAGTTCCTGAAGTTTCTCCAATTCCGTCAAAGACAGGGATTCGGGATGAGTCCATGAAGTTTGTTGAGGCTTTGGAATCGGATGGAGAGGATGAGGATGACGGGGAGGAGAAGGCTCCATTGTCTTCCGTAGAGGATCAGGGTATCAGTGACCTACTGGTAGAGGCGGCAGGAGAAAAGTCGTCTGTTGGGCATCCTGGTGAGGTTGTGGAGGTCGTAAATGAGGCCCCCAAGGCTAGAAAAGGGTATTTGGGTGCAATTCAAGCAAAAAAGGTTCAGCTTGGAGGTGTATAATGGGAAAGAACGGGAAACTTAAACTAGGAGAATGGGCATGTCACAGGTAGCAGAACACACATTGATTCGTCATGTGGAGAAGGGCGATGCATTTGAGGGGGTTTATTATGTCGAATCTGCGTATGTGAAGCAGACGACTCAGAAGAAGGATTACACTGATTTCATGCTTCGGGACAAGTCTGGGGCAAGGAATGTCAAGTATTGGGGGGTGGTAAATGGGGTGACGAAGGGTTGTTTCGTCTTCATTGCCGCTACGGTTGACGAGTATCAGGGCAATCTTAGCATCGTTGCCAAGAATGTCGAGAAGACAGATACGCCGGATGATTTGTCCGATTTCATGTCTGCTTATGATGACTCTAGCAAGTATGCGTCCAAATTTGACCAGCTTCGTGCTGCATTGGCAGAATGTGAGAAGACAACTGGAAATGCGATTGGCGGGATGTTGGTTGACGAGGTTTACAAGAATGCCACTTTCTTTCAAAAGTTCGTTGTGGCACCTGGCAGTGGTCGGTCTCATTACGGTCGTCAGGGAGGATTGCTTGCCAATACCGTTCGAGTTGCCGAATCCGCCTTGAATGGTGCGGTTCAATACAATTTGAATGATAACGAGATGTCAGTTTTGATTGCATCTGCGTTGTTGTCTCGAATTGGGGCTATTGAGGCATTTGAGTTCAAGGACTGCATGCCTGCCATCACAAAGAAGGGAATTTTGTTGGGCATCAACAATCTAACGATGACCAGGATTACTTCAGCCTTGAAACGGGCAGTTGCGACACTTACCAAGGAGAATAAGTCCATCGATCAGGAGACTGTGGTTCGCATTTTGCATGCGGTCACATCTCACGATGGGGTCAGTGTTCAGCCAATGACGAAGGAAGCGATGGTTTTGAATGCGGCTTTCAAGACAGATGCGAACATCGTTGAAGCGATGGATTTCATCGAGTCGGATGTGAATAAGGCTGAAGAGTTCACAGCTTGGGACCCGGCAAATGGTCGTAAGTATTACACGGGTGTTCGGGCGTAATGACCTTTCCGGATAGTGGGAGGCGATCTGAAGCTCCTAAGTTGCGGCATAGAGGCGGGGGTGTTCTTGTCTGGTCGTAGAGTCTTCGGCCTACCTATTCAAGCAACACTGATGACTTCGATTCAAACTGGATTGGGGTCAAAAGTTGAGACAGCCGTTGCCGACGCTTTTCACTATCCGGATTTATTGAAATATGGAAGCAGGAATCAAAGAGCGGGAGCGTTATCGGGACATCACTTGGTTAATGCCAAGCGTTGATCTTGAGGCTATTTTTAACAAGTTTAACATCATACATGAAACGCAAAAGGGTGATCAGATCATGGGTTTTTGTCCAGATCATCATCTTTATACGGGTAGAATTCCTTCCGATCCTAAGTGGAACATCAATGTAATCACGGGAGAGACTTTCTGTTTTACGGAGGGTCGTGGTAGTAATATTGTTTGGACTCTTTGTCGAATGTTGAAGAAGGAACCTGATGAGGTTGCCAAGTTATTGACTGGAAAGTCTTCCGATGCTGATATGGTAGAATTTCAATTTGCGGCTTTTGAGTGCAGGGCGGATCGGCTGAACAAGCAGACGGACAAGAAAAAAGTCAATAGTCCAAAGATTGGTGATTTGGATGTAATCGTCAGAGATGTCGAAGCTCATAAGATGTCTGAGGCTGCATATCGATTTTTTGTTCATCCACCAGGTAAGAAACATCCAACAAATATTCATAGGGAGACTGTTGATCGATACAAGGTATTTTTGAGGACATATGGATACTATTCGGATCGGGTAGTGATTCCGTATTACATGCACGGTAAGATTTGTGGATACAGTGCCGTGGATATTCTTGGCAAAGAGGCATGGATTAAAAAACATCCAGCTCAGGAAGATAAGTCGTATAGAAAAGTATTGTATCCTGAGAACTTCATGTCTGCCGAATGTTTGTTTGGTTACGATGATTGCCAGGATCATGCAGAATTTGTGGTTCTACTGGAAGGTGCTCGTGAGGTTATGAAGCTCAACCAGGAAGGATTCACTAATTCAGTGGCCATCTTGGGGGCATATATCAGCGATAGGCATCGTTTGTTGTTGGCCCAGAAGCATCCGAAGATGATCGTGTTGATGTTTGACGGGGATGAGGCGGGGGTGGCAATCACTCATCGCACAGCCGAATCATTGAAGAGAAATTTTGAAGGAAATCGTATTATCAAGTGTTTTTTACCCAAGGGTCGTGATCCTAAGACTATGGACGGCAACGAATTACGAGGCATCATTGAAAGGGCAAAAAACAGGCAGTTGACTGTTGACGGCAACGTATCGGCTTGATATATTGATTTTCGGAATTAGGCAGACCATATTGGTCATTGTGAGTCGGTATTCGACTGAACTGGGAGAGTTATGAGCGGACAAATTGTGTTATCTTCGGTCGTTGCTTGTTTAAAATTTCAGCAATCAATCATCCGTAATCAAATTGAGCAGATTCGATTTTCATATTTAAAATGTGAATCGATGAGTGCTCGTGAAAAAGCCGAATTTATCAAATGCACGATACTGGAACCTCGAAAAAATTCGGGTCCGGTTGCGGTCAAAGAAGGACCGATTATTCCAGGCTCCAACATGACGCAGGAGCAGATTGCCGTTATTCTTGCCAAGGGTATTTACCAGGGCAAGCCTATTTCTAAATTTCAGAGAGATAGATTCGGAAGCATTTTGTATTCATCGATCAAGCGAATGGTATATCAAAATGCTTCACGGTATAAGATCAGTTGTTCAGATACAGTGGAAGACTTGTCTCAGGACTGTTTTCAGAGAATCATAAAGGGTCTAAACACTTATAATCCGGCAAAGGCTCGTGTAACAACATGGGTATGGTCGGTTTGTCGTAGCGTTTTGAGCAATAAGTATCGGCAAGGATTGAAGGGGAAGAATGTCATTTGCTATGTTGGCAAGGGAGTGGATGACAACCAGGACGAATTTGGCAATGATATTGTTCACGGATTGTCGAGTCAGATAGATGAAGATTATAAGAGTCAGGAGTGTTCTGGTATTATGTCTGTCGAGATTGTCACCGTACTTCGCAAATTGGTGCGAAAACTACCCGAAAGAAAGTCTCTTATTCATGCAATATTCGGCGATCCAGACGGTAAGGAATTTTTTATGCCTACCGGTGTGGAAATTTCGGAAGCCGCCAGGATTGTAGGAATGGAATATGGGACGGCGCATTCGATTTACAACAAGGAGATTCGGCCATTCCTTCGTAAAGAGTTGAAGGGGTGTTATACTCCATGACAACATTGTGGACAAAATACCAGTATGCCAAGTGTTTTGGGAATTGGCTTGTTTCCGATTCTGAGTGCCGTAAGTGCGCCGTCAAGGATGAGTGCGAGAAGCGGACTAAATCCATGGTCGAAGATAAAGCCAAGGAGAAAGAGGTTCAAGATTCAGAGGTAGAGGAGAACGGAGAGGTTGACTCAAAATTTGCTCCATTAGACTACATACTTCAAAGTCTTTCCGGCAAATACGATCAGGAGTTTGAGGAGACAGATAATAAGATCAAACTCTATAAGTTTTTCAAAGATGGCAAGAAGGTGGTCTCACTGGGAATATCGGAATCAGGTCAGAAGATTGTAGTCGCAGTAATTGGAAACAAGAAGGTGTTTGACAGTCCAACCACCATTGAAGAGGCAGAAGCGTTGATGTCGGAGATGCTATCGTGAGGACGATTGAATATCCTTGGTATATGCCATCATTTCCGAATTACAATGCGGCTCAGGCTGCCGCCATTCCTTTTCTCGACAAGGATTTGAATTTGGTCATATCGTTTGCTACGGCTACAGGCAAGACCGTCCTGGCAGAAGGGGCAATGGCCTATCACTTATCCAATTCACCAACTTGTCGTGTTGCATACATTTGTCCATTTAAGAGTCTGGCATCGGAGAAGTTCAAGGCATGGACAGAAGAGCCACAATTGAGCAAACACGGAGTTGTGTTGTGGTCAAGCGATAGTAATGAGGATGGAAGGGGTAGTGAGAGGTTGGTTGTTGCTACATTGGAATCATTCGATTTGAAAACCAGATCGGATCATTGGGAGTCATGGATTGAGAGTTTGGATTGTGTGGTTTTTGACGAAGCGCATATTATCGGGGACGAGGGGCGTGGAGGGGCTATTGAGTCCGCCATGATGAGATTGACGCAGAAGAAACCAAATGTGAGGATCATTTTATTGTCGGCTACGATGGGAAATGCAAAGGATATCGCCAAGTGGGTTAAGTCCCTCAATGGCAAGCCGACAAAATGTATTACAAGTTCTTGGCGTCCGACTGAGGTGAAAATGGAGTATCATTTAGTAGGTGGTTACTCGGAAAAGGTTGACAAAGCAGTGGAGCTTGCTGAAAAGGCATCAGTGAGAAAAACTCTTGTATTTGTTCATTCAAAGGTGACAGGATCGGAACTTGTCAAAAGACTTAGGGAAAGAGGTGTTCGTTCGGTTTTTCACAACGCATCTCTTTCAGGGGCCAAGAGACGCAAGATTGAAGAGGTTTTCAACGATCAAAATTCGGGACTAAATGTTGTAATTTCTACCAGCACATTAGGGGCTGGAGTGAACGCTGGAGGTTGACTAGTTTATATAATTTGTTAATATTCAGCATCTTATGCAGGAGTATTGAAAAAAATGAGCAATACGGGTGAGACGAGGAAGTGTGTTGTTTGTGGCAAGGAACGGTATTTCTATTCATCTCAGGTCAAAAGGGGGTGTGGGCAGTATTGTTCTATGGAGTGTAGGAAGAAGGGGGAATCGAAGAGGTGCATTGTTTGTGGGAAGGATAGGCGTTTTAGACCTTCAGAGATTAAGATGGGGTATGGGAAGTATTGCTCTAGGGAGTGTAAGTGGAAGGCAGAGGGTGATGCAAGGAAGAAGTGTCTTGTTTGCGGTAAAGAACTGGACAAGACGATGGGTTGCCAGAATGGGAAGTATTGCAGTTATGAGTGTTTTGGTAAGTCTATTCGGACTCGTCGTCGTGTTGTATGTTCTTATTGTGGGAAGGAGTTTGAGAGGAAACCTTATCAGTTGAACAGGTCAAAGAAAGTATTCTGCTCCAAGGCGTGTCACGATGAGGATCAGAGAAAAGGTAGGAAAGAATATGTCTGTCATACGTGTGGCAAGACAATCACTCGACGAGGACGCAGAAGGTATCAGTATTGCTCTTCAAAATGTCTGATGTCTGACCCGATTGTCATATTGAGGTTGGCAGAGCAACATCGCAAACAGTTGTATAAGAATGGTCCTAACAAATTAGAATTGGCAGGAAGGGCAATCCTATTAGGAATGGGAATAGATTTTGAGGAACAGGTTTTATTATTTGAGAGATTTACAGTGGATGTGTTTGTTAAAAAACACAATTTGGTGATACAATGGGATGGGGATTATTGGCATGGTAATCCGAAAGCATATCGTGAATTTGCTGAATTTCAGATTGCAAATATGAAAAAAGATAAGGCTTGTAATGCCTATCTTAGAAAGTGTGGGATGAAAGTTGTTCGTTTCTGGGAGAGGGATGTAAAAGGTAGACCAGAATGGGTATCATCTGAAACCAAGAGAATCATCGACGCTGGATAAAATCTATGAAAAAAAACGAACTTTCTGGTTTGCAAAAAGAGTGTTATGACTGTCGCAAGTGCAAGATAGGCGGTCAGATGATTGGAGATAAGAATCTCTCTAATGTTTTTTCCAATATGAATTCAGAAGCGGAGTATATGGTTGTTGGGCAGAATCCTGGTGCAGAGGAGACGGAGAAGAGAGAGCCATTCGTTGGAATTTCAGGTAAGATGTTTGATCAATTAGTGGAAGAAGTGCTGGAAATGAAGCGGGGAGCATTCTACATCAGTAATGTTATGAAATGTTACACACCTGGAAATCGCAAGCCATTCGTAAATGAAGTTTGTAATTGTGAGTATTTTTTGGATAGAGAAATTAAAATTATGCAACCCAAGGCGATTATTACCTTGGGAGGACCGGCGTTGGAGCAGGTGACGGGTATTCACGGGATTATGAAACATCATGGCAATCCAATATTCTCTCCCAGGTATAAGATATTTGTATTTCCCTTGTTGCATCCTAGTCCATTGAATTTGAACGATCCTGCTAAGTTGGAATTGTTTGTGAGGGACTTGGTTTTATTGAAGGAGTTTATGGATCGGGGATCGAAGCCATGAGAGAGCCCGAATCGGTATACTTTAGTTGGGAGAGGTTTATTGCCGATATGAGGAATGGTAATCTTCACGAGGATTTCACACTTACGAGTGAGGTTTTTCAGGAGTTAGTGACTAGGATAAATGCCTTTCCTGAATTTGCAGCAGAGATAGAGGACAATGAGATTCTTTTGATTTTGGCATCGACTGGAAAGACAGAAGTGGATGGGATTTTGGCCTTGGCGGAGGTTTGTCGTGGAAAATCTGATATTGGAACTACCGGACAAAGAATCTCTACGGAGGACATGCGGTTGTCTTCGGAAGCAGGGATTCTTGACGCACTGGTGGCGTCATACAAGGATGAGGATGATTCCAAGGGTGTTGCAGGGGTGGAGGCAGTATCTAGGCATCCTGTGGGAATCCAGGTGGCATCAGAAGGTTTGCAGAATAGGGATTGAAATAGGGCCAATAGCGGTCGGAATGGGGATAATAGACCCTTTTGAGGCCAATGACAGGGAAAGGGAATATAGGCAGATTGAGAAAGATTGGAATAAGGGCGAGAGGGATCAGTTATTAATTGGGGCGGATAAGGATCATCCAGAAGGAATTTATGCCAAGAGTGGCAATGATATGATGTGCATGACGGAAGAGGAGTTTAGGCATTGGTATGGCGGATGTAGTCATAGTGGTAGGCACGAAGCGGGGAAATGAGGCAGTTCCAGCCATCGAAATTAAACAAATGGTTGGTCGTGCAGGCAGAAAGCATGGTGGAGATGTTTGTGTTGCTCATGTCATCGTGGAAGACGATAGGGCTGAAGATGTCAGTTCTAGCATAGAGCAGGGAACGAATATGGAGGTTATGTCTCCATTTGGGACTACAGATGGTTTGTATTTTCACCTTATGCCTGAGATTGCGGCTGGCAGAATAACGGATGTTGGGACGGCTGAATCTTGGTTTTCTCGAAGCCTTGCTGCTTCACAGGGAGTCAAGGTTAAGTTTCAGAAGGTTTTTGACAAGATGGAGTTGGAGGGGGCAATTACTCAAGTTCATGGGATGGTAAGGCCAACCAAGATAGGGATCATTGCTGCTGATCTCTATTTTCATCCAGGAGATGTTCAGGCATGGCATAACAATTTTACCAGATTGTTTGAGATGGGTTTGGAGAATGACAATGCGGCAATTGCTTGGGCACTGGGAACTAGAACTCACACCAAGTGCCAGGGAGATTTTGGAAATCATCGGTTTGTCATTGGGGAATACAAGAGTGATTTGCCTATGGGGTTGGATTTGGAGTCAGGAACGGTAATACAGGTGGTTTTGTGGTGGTGTTCGATGGGAGGTGCTTCGGCTGGCAAGTTGAGGAATCAGATGTTGGAATTGAGGGATGATATTGGAAGAATCAAAAGGGCACTGGTTAGAATAGACAAGGAGTTTGCCAAATGGGATCGTGGTGACTTTTTTGACGAAATGGAGATTATGGTTCGCAAGGGAATTTCGGTGGAATTAGTTTCTTTGTGCAAATTACCTGGAATCACAAAGGGAAGAGCAGATTTCTTGTATAATAGTGGAGCAAAGGACGCCGAAAGCATCGAGGGCATTTTGGGAAACATTGATGATGATTTAGATGACCCATTTCGAGCGGCATTAAAGGGGATTGTTGATGGGATTCGCAGAAAGAGTCGTGGAAGTTTGTGATCGTGATTGGTCTGCTGGAATTGTGGATGAGAACCACATTCGGGCTGTAATGAAGACCAAACAGGTTAATGTTGTTGTATTGGAGAAGTTTCTTGGACCTGAGTATTCACACGAGGTTAGGTGGTCGGCAGCAAGGATTTTATCTGAAAAAGGAAGAGTAAAGGAAGTCGTTAAAGCCGCATTATTGTCAGAAGATCGGGAGTCTCTGCTTGGACTTCTGGGAGTTTTGGGAAAGAACAATGCAGGCTTAGAGGAGTTGGAGAGTCTGATTGCATCTGAAGACACGATGGTTCGGGATGCAGCGGTGGACATGTTTCGCAGAGCAGGGAATGTTAGTGCTTTGTTTCCATTGATTTTTAATGAGGACGATGCAGTAGTCCGAAGGATCAAACGGTATCTTAATGAAGCGTGATAATGTTGACAGACATGCGATGCCTGAAGACCATCTTGAGAGGTTTATGGGCATATTATATTCAATGATGGAGCCATTTGGAATCGATAAGGTTCCAGAGGTTTGTCATTATGTTGAATTGCTTGGACAGGCAATTGAGAGAGCCGTGGTTGAATCCAAGTTTAACGGTGGGTCGGCTCAACATCGCATGACGGCAGATCGCAGGAAATTCATTGTAATTTTCAGGAATCGATATGTATCTCTTACGGATTTGGAGTATACCCGTGCGATTACTGGAGTTGATGGAAAGATGATTGGTCAGGTTATTTCGATTCTTAATGACAAGGGATTCGAGGTTGATGAATATCTTACTTGGCTTTTTGACGATTTCCTTGCTGAGAATCCAAAATTTTGCCCTCCAACGATCAAGTTTGCTTGTGGCAGTTTGGCGGTAGAGAAGTTTATGTTTCTCAATCGTGACAAAATTAAGCAAAAGAAAGAGGAATTGATTAGGAAGAAGATGTCTCTTGATTTAATTGCCAGGGCCAGGGTTCTTATTCGTACTTTTGCGAATGATGAGAATGTGAAAAAAAAGATTGCAGATGTTCTCAGAAGTTATCGAGATGGGAGTATAATGATAGAGAAGATGCGAGTGGATATCGAAGACTTGGAGAGGATAGCCAGAGAGAGTTCTCCACAACAATTGGTTCAATCTACGGGAGATGCAGATGGGATTGTTTGAAAATGTTAAGGAATCCATTGACGGTATGGGGCAGGTGGAACTGTCTGGAGTCAAATTGGAATCTGCTGATGCCAGATTGCTTGATCCTGGTTCGCTTGACCTTGATCGTCATGTTTCCATGCAACCATCTGCAATTGCTTATTATGGTGCGATGAAGAAAGAATCCGGCAGGCGGTTGATGATCGAAAAGCGTTCATACGATATATGGAAAAAGAAGCAGTGGTCATTGGCAAAGGCTGCTGTAATGTCGGAAACCACCACAACAGCCAAGTATAAGCCAACACTTGCAGATATTGAGGCTCGGTATATTGTTGATAATGAACCAGCTATCAATGAATGGGATAAAAGGGTTGATAAGGCACAGGAAGAGGCGGATACATTAGAAGCTTGGTATGATGCTTGGCGTCAAAAATCGTTTTCGTTGCGTGAGTCCGTTTCCATCGATGAGGATGAGCGGTTTAATTCAACAAGTTCTTCCAGAGGAGCCGATGGGGTATCTTCTGGTTTCGGGGGAGGAAGTCACGATGGTAAATTGCTTTCGAGCGATAGGATTCGTGATCTCCTTAATCGTAGGAAAGAGGCAAAAACTCAGTCTGTGTAGGATTGGGTTCAATAAAAACAACCAGGGGCGACTGGGCAACTAGGCAACTAGGCAACTAGGCAACTAGGCAACTGGGCAATTAGGTAAGGAGAAGGTCATGGGTATGAGCGTGTTGGAAAGATTGGGCAAGCAACAGGCATCTCGTCCGCAGAACAATGGCGGTCGAGTCAAGGGAATCTTTCATCAGTGGAAAGATGGTTCGAACAACATTCGTTTAGCTGGAGATTTCGTTGAGGTGCGGACGCACTTCATTGCTCCTTCTCCGAAACGAAAGGATCGTGGGTTGTGCATGCAGACGGCCTTTCAGGGTGACGACAAACTTCCTCAGATAATCAACTGTTTGAACTGGGACATCGCCACAGAACATCCGAAGAAGGATAAGACTTGCCCGATCTGCAAGTTGAATGCCATCGCTCGTGCGGTGTTATCGGAAGGTCCTGGCGAGGATGAGAAGAAGTTTTTCGAGGCTCTGAGGCAGGCGACTCGGGCCACGAATACGCTCAAGTGGAACATTATCGACCGTGACGACCCGTTGATTACGGCAGTCGATAATGGTAAGGAATCTCAGGTTTTGGGATTCAAGATTTGTTCCATTGGGCCGGAAGCTCAGACCGACATCTTCGGAATCTTCAAGCAGGTTGGTTATGACATCAATGATCCGAAGAAGGGTATTGACATTGAGGTGACGAAGGATTCCAAGGGTTCGAGGACTGTTTACTCGGCTCGTGCGGTTATTTCCGGAACCTCTTTGAAGGTGACACCATTCACAGCGGAAGAGGCGGCATTGCCACTTCACGATTTGAAGATGTGGTGCGGCAAGCAGGTGGAGGCTTCCAAAATCATCGATTCGTTGCATGATGATCTTCGGGAGATCATTTCACTGAATGTCAATGAGGTTGCGGATACTGGAACGGATTCGGCTGTTGAAGGAGAGGCAGTTGATGCCCCTGATGCGACCTCGACTGCTCCCAAAATCGTTCCTAAGGCACCTGTGACGGTTTCCAAGGCAGTTTCAGCACCTGTAGCACCAAAGGCACCAGTAGTGGCTCCAAAGGCCACTGCTCCTACGGCAAGCAAGGTTCCTGGATCAGTCATGGATCGTTTGGGAAAGAAGACTGTTGCGGTAGCACAGGTTCCTGATGAGAATGAAGCTCTTCAGGAAGCTATTGGAGATGTTGACGGTGACGGCATTCCCGATGGCACAGACGCAAAAAAAAAGTAGTCGTTGAAGAAAGTGCGTCTCCGGTTCAGTCGGAGTCAGCACCTTCTGGGGATATCAGACCGGATGAGTATGTTTGCTTCGGAAATATCGAAGATGGTCATCCGGAATGCGAGAAGTGTCAGTTCAAAATACCTTGCGGCAAAAAGGCTGCTGGTAAGTAATCAACCTGGGGTAGACCGAGATGTCGGCTACCCCTTTCATCTTGGAGATAATTATGGCTAAGAAGCAGGAAAAGCAGGACGCTCGGGCAGAGAGACTGAGCAAGATTTGTGCGTCTATTAATGGAGGCACATTTGGTGGAGCAGGCAAGGATGCAGTTACTTGGCTTGGTTCACGAGATGTCATTCAGATTGAGAGATTTTCGTCTGGATGTATTGATATCGATGAGGCTCTTGGGGGTGGATATCCAAAAGGTAGATTCATTGAAATATTTGGACCGGAATCTGGAGGTAAATGCGTTACGGCAGACACTTATGTGTATGGAGTTGATGGTTTAGTAACAATCGAAGAGATGTTCGCAAAAATGGGACATTCTACGACTTGTACCTCTCGGGTTAAAGAGTGTAGTTACGATTTGGTTGGTGATGATATTCGAAGCAAGATGGAGGGGACGACACATTTTACTTGGAATAATAGGAAACCTGTAAATAGGATTATCACAAATGGTGGGTTGGAATTGAATGGAACACTCAACCATCCTATTAGAATCATCTCTAATGATGGAATAGTCTCATGGAGGAAGATACAAGATATTCAGATTGGAGATCAGGTTCTTGTCATTAAGGGAATGATGGTTGATCCAGCCTCTAATGGATGTGATGAGGACGATGCAACACTTTTGGCACTTGTAATTGCCGAAGGTCACATAACAAATAATCGTGTTGGTTTTACCAATGCAAATATTGGAATGCTGGAAACTTTTGAAAATTTGATGTTGAAAAAGTTTGGGTTTTCAAACATTCGCAAGTATTCCAGAACAAATGATAAAACGGGGATTATAACTTGGGACTATCACTGCAATAGTAAAGAACTTGTTAGTTCATTTATTGAACGATATGGCAAGGGATGTTGTGGATTATCTGGAGACAAATTTGTTCCATATTGTATTCGTACTGCACCACTATCCGTTCAGATAGAATTCTTGAGATATTATTTCCTCTGTGAGGGATCGGTGGATAAAACAAGAAGTCGTTTGGAAATGACATCTAAGTCTAAAACGATGATTAGACAGATTCAGATGTTATCCCTTAATCTTGGAGCATTTGGAAGGATGACTCCGAAGGAAGTTGATGGTGAAATATACTGGAGACTTACTATCGATGGAACTGATGCGTTGAAATGGCAAGATAGTGTTGCCATTTCAACTTTATTTCCAGAGAAGACTGTTGCAGTGCATCGGGATCATGGAAGAACAATTCCAGGCAGTATGATGGCAAAGTCAATTCTTGCAGACTGTTCTGATGCGGACAGAATCTTATGGGATTTGTTTGATGGAAGTGTGTCAGATAAATGTGGAATCACAGAAGTGGTGTGGGCCAAATTTATGGACATTAAGTCGAACTATCAGTTTGGTTCGTGGGCAACTTCGATGATTGGATACATTAATTCCTACATACAAAAGGGGTGGGATTTTGATGTCGTTAAGTCGGTGGAAACATTAGATGCTGTTCCGACATTTGACGTTGTTAAGCCGGATCACATATTCTGGAGTAATGGTTTGGTAAGTCACAATACGACTGCAACGCTTCATGCCGTGGCTGAACATCAGAAGAAGTATCCTGATGAAGATTGTGCCCTTATTGATACAGAATTCTCGTTCGATGAGAGTTACGCTCAGAGGTTGGGAGTCAACACCAAGTATCTGATCGTTCATCAGCCAGAGTCGGGTGAGCAGGCTTTGAACATTTTGAAGCAGTTACTTCAGGCTGGAGTAACGTGTCTCATCATTGATTCAGTTGCCGCTTTGACAACGAAGGCGGAACTGGAAGGCGATATTGGAGATACACATGTCGGAGAGCAGGCTCGATTGATGAGTCAGGCATTGAAGCAATTGGCGGCTGAAGCAGGCAAGCGGAATGCCACGGTATTCTGGACGAATCAGATTCGTGAAAAAATTGGGATTTGTTTTCAATATCACGTTCCAGTTTTATTGGAGGATGGAACAACGGAATGGATTGGCAATATTGTCAACAACAAGATGCCAGTGAGGGTGATGTCTTACAATCAGAAAACAGGTAAGATTGAACCTCGCAAAATCACGGGATGGTTCAAGAATGGAGTTCTTGGAAAGGATGACGAGTTTGTCAGAATAAGGGCGGCTGGAAATATTGGGCCAAGCAAGGGTGGAAATCGAACCATTACTTGTACCAAGAACCATATGATCTTCACTCCAACTGGGGAGGTAGAGGCTGATACTCTCAATGTGGGAGATTTGGTGTTGGTAAATGATTGGAAGTATTACACCCCCGAACAACACGAGATTCTTCTTGGCAGTATTTTGGGAGATGGAGGACTTAGGTTTGAGAAGAATAGTCCTCGTGGGCACATGAGGTTTTTACACGGCCCAGATCAGGCAGAGTATTGTAAGTGGAAGGCTAATGTTTTCGGTGAAAAGGCCAATACGGCCAAGTCTGGAAATGTTTGGTTTGATACTTCAAGAACACAAGAGATGGAGAGATACAAGACGATTGGCAAGAAAAAGGGGGTTCGTTGTTTCCCCGATAGTTTTGTGCCAATGATAACAAGGAAGGCTGTTGCTATTTGGTATCAGGATGATGGAGGGTATGGTGGCAGTCATGAGAAATGGGGTTGGGGAAATTGCAGTATCGGCGCTCAATGTTTATCGAAGCGCACTCTCGATCTCATCGCTGAGCATCTGAGTTCTCTTGGTCTAGGAAACGCTACGGTAAAAGAGGGAAAGGGATTGTTTTGGTTTGGGAAGGAATCTCGTAAGTTTCAAATGGGGATTGCGAAATACGTGCATCCTTCCATGAGGTATAAGATCAAGCATGATATGCCAGAGTTTAATTGGGATGTCAGGAAGATGGAGCCAGTTGAAATCGGTTATCCTAGAGTTGTAACAAAGAAGGAGTATTGGACTCCGCCACCTGGAAGAAGAGGCTTGTTTGATATCGAAGTTGATGGTCATCATTCCTATGTTGCCGGTGGGATTGTAGTTCACAACAGCTATGGTGACAAGACAACTACACCGGCAGGTCGTGCTCTTCGCCATTATGCTTCCATTCGTATGCACATTCGTGCCATTGGTAAGGTCAAGGAGAAGGTCAAGGGCGAGGATGTGGTTGTTTCGTCGAGAAACAAGATTGATGTGAAGAAGAACAAGGTTGCTCCGCCATTCAAGACGGCTGAGTTCTGTATCACTTTTGGTCATGGAATTGACACAATTGCGGCAGTTTTGGATTCCGGCATTTCGATGAAAATTGTCGAGAAGCGTGGTGCCTGGCTGGCGTTTGGATCGGAGCAACTCGGTTGTGGTCGTGCTGTATCGCTTGAGGTGCTACGGAAGAATCCAGATTTGGTTCAGAAAATCTCGGATGCCATCGTGAAGGCCAAGGAGGCAGGAATTGAACCTGTTGTGGCCGATGATGTTGAGGTCATGGACCCGAATGCTGGGGCAGACCCAGATGCTGTTGGTGCAGCAGATGAAGGGGCAGAGGTGGCAGATGTCTAAAGGCGGACCAAAACTGCTCTTGATTGATGGCAACAATATGAGTCATCGAGTATTCTGGACAAACCAGGAGTTACAATACAAGGGCAGGCATACGGGAGTATTGTTCGGGTTTTTCAGGCAACTGATTTTCCTTCGCAAGAAGTTCCCTGAGCATTTTATGGTCGTAGCCTGGGATGGGGGATATGCTCGTCGCAAGGCCGAATCACAAGCGGCTGTTGCGGCGGGTATCATCCCTTCCGCTTATAAGCAACCTAGTGAGGACGCTAAGGCGGAAGCTGATCCTAAAAAACTCGAAGAAATGGAATCATTGAATACACAGATGAATCAACTTCGGGATGAAGCTCTTCCGATGGTTCGTTGCGTACAGGCGTGGAGGCAGGGAATAGAGGCAGATGATTTGATTCACACCTACTGTTTGAAGGCGAAGAAATGGGGCGGGGAGGCCGTTGTGGTGTCATCTGACAGGGATTTCATGCAGGTACTGGGAATTGGGACAGAAGTGACAATCTTTGACGCAATGAAGGGTGAAACCTGGACTACTGAGAGGTTCAATTTGGAATTTGGTTTCGATCCTTCTCTTTGGGTGGATGTTGGAGCACTTCAAGGAGATCATGGTGACAATATTTGGGGTTTAGATGGATGGGGTCCAAAGACATCCTGTGATTATGTTCGGCAATATGGAACGGTTGACAATATTATTGAAGCGATTAGGGCAAAAGAGAAGAAGTCTAAGAAGGAGCAATTGGTTTTAGACAGTCTGCCGAGGATGTTTCTGGCAAAATCATTGAAGAAGATGGATGAAGTGTCACAAGTTCCAATGCTCGTGTGTTCAGCCAAGACATCTCAGGCTCTTTATCAGAATTTTTTGGAATTGGGTTTCATGAGTTTACTTCGGGATGTGAAACTGTTGGTGTAAAATGGGATATGGTGAATATATATCGTTGCGGACGAAATCGATGGTTCTTAATAATCCTGGAGGATTTGACGTTCATTTGGCGGAATCAAATCCTGCCTTCTTTGAGGAATTTGTTGGGGACGTATTTGACAATGACAGTTTGCCTGCCGTAATTTGGGAGCCATTTGCTGGTCATACAGGTAGGAGTATGAATCAGGATTTCGCTGAGATGATTGGTTTTAAGTTGATTTCTTTCGATTTGGCACCGTGCGATAAAAGGGTAATCAGGGCAGACTCAACGGCAAAGGGGCCTGGTTGTATGGTTGGAGGTGTATTTTTTCATCCACCATACTTTGGTACGGTTCCATTATCGGAAGACGAGAGTGACATTTCTTTGATTGCGGATTGGAAAGCCTATGTTTCCGCATTGAAAAAGACAGTTTTGATTTCAAGTTTGATGACTACGGAAGGCGGATTGGTGTGTGCCATTGGAAGGGACTATCGGCATAGCGGGAAAAGGATTAGACTTGACAAGACCTATCTTGAATTGTTTGAGTCTGAGTCGTTTGTGATACATTCTGTACTTGAAAGTGAGCCTGATGTGGCCATGATCTTTAGAAAGGTTGGATTATGAGTTTGAAAATAGGAATCATTGGAAGTGCTGGTTGTGGCAAGTCTTCTTTGGCCGAACTTGTGGCCAGCAAGATGGGTGTTGCCAATCTTAAGTCCAGGACGATCACGGAGGAGATTTTGAAGAGGGACGGGTATGATTATAGCTCCGGAATTCAGATTGAGAGATTTTTGGCTAATGCTGGTCGTCAGAATGAGATTTTGCGGAGAACCATTGAGCAGCAACAGGTTACAGATTTTGTAACGGACCGGACCGTTGTGGATTTGGCCGCATATGCTGTTTGTGAGATACATCATTCGGATGTGGCTGTTTTGCGTAGGATTATGGACACTTGCAAGAAAAATGTGTCACTTTATACACATTTGGTTCTGTGTCCTTGGCGGGATGTTCCAGTTGCGGACACACAGAAAAGGACGCTGAATCCGTGGTATCAGTTTTTGATTCATGCAGTTGAGAGAGGAATTTTGGATGAATGGGGGTGTAAGTATCAGATTTTAAAGTCGGATAGTCGGGATTCCAGACTTCAGGAAATCATGGTTGAGGTGGGCAAGTCTTGACATAATTCTTTTATATTCGGATCATCGGTAGAGGGATAGGAGAATCACCATGCAGACTCAACCGACTTATTTGAAGAATCCTACCGACAAACAGCAGAACGACCTTGAACAGGCCGCAGATTGTTCGGCCATTCGTTTTCCTTGGTTCGATGGTAAATATCCACAGACTGGGGTTGTAAAAGCTATTCCAGCAGAAGATCTTACGGGTAAAGGTAATACGGGCGGGAAGACTTCTGATGCCATTCGCATGATTCAGCCAAAGGGCAGCACAATTGGCAGTGGATCGGTCATCGGGTCACATAATGACAAGCCAGCCGTGTTCGCCACTCCTGGGAAAAAGTAGAATTTTTTTCAGAGAGATTGTCGTGCCGAGTGTATAATAAAGCATGACAAAGTTCCTTCATTTTACTGATTTTCATCTTGAGGGTGAAAATCCACGCCATCGAATCGGCGATTACCCGCACATGCTGATCGACAAGCAGCGGGAAATATATCAAATCGCCGAGGAAGAGGGTTGCCAGTTCGTAACTTTCGGTGGAGATTGGTGTAATTACTATCGTATTTTCGATTACAATATCATTGCGGATTCGATGGATATTGTTTGTGGATCGCCCATTAAAACTTATATGGTCATCGGAGAGCACGATCTCTACGGACATAATATCAAGACCTTCAAGTCATCCACTTTGGCTTTTATGATTCGCAGGTGCAGTCAGATGAAGGTTCTTTGGGAACCGACTCAGGTGGGAGAGGTGATGTTGTACGGGAAGCATGAGCCGGATAAGATGGCGGATGCCATTGCTTGGGAGAAGGACTCATCAAAGGTCAATATTCTCGTGTGTCATGAGTTGCTTACTTGTACCGAGGCACCATTTGAGGTGATCAATACAAATACTTTACACAACACTGGGTATGACTTGGTAGTATCAGGTGATTTGCACTCAGGATTTCCAACGCATCAGGTGGAAGAAACTTGGTATTGCAACCCAGGAAGTTTGGCTCGAAGGTCAACAAAGGACGCTTGTCGTTTCCCGCAGGTGGCCATTATTTCAATCGAGAAGGGACAGAAATCACAGATCGAATTACGAAGATTGAAGTGTGGAAAGCCTGGTTCGGAGGTATTCGGAGAGAGTATTTTAGAAATAGCGAATGAGGGGAACAATGCTGATCCTTCGGCGTTTGCCACAGAACTACTTCAGTTTGAGGCGGAAGCTACGGATGTGCATGATTTGGTGCAAAAGGCTGGTAAGAAGGCTGGGATTAGAGAACCCGTTTTGAGGTATATCGATTCGAAGCGGAAGCCTACGGTGGTTTAACAGTCGGGAGACTGGAATTATGAATGTTCAGGTTACAGATGACGAATTTGCTGGAATTGGTGATGATTTGGCGTCACAAGTCAAGCCGATATCCGTTGTGGTAGTAAAAGAGAAGACCGCAAGATTTCGAAAGACGAGACGGCAGAAGGATATGCGGGTGATCTTAAAACGATCAGGACTCGTTAGTCCACCACCAATTGAGCAGATTCTTCAAGGACGGATTGGTGAGAAGATTTCCATATCAAAGATAGGATTTCTTTCTTTGGATGAGCATTCCGACCCCGTGTTGGACGAGATAGCCGTGGCTTGTCCAATTAGAAACAGACTTAATCGGGACGAGGTATTGAAGGCTCGTGTTATTGCGATTGGTGCTCAAATATTGAAGGCAGGAAGGATGTGGACTCCAATATTTGTTTATCGAGATGTTAATACAGACCGTTTGGAGTGCATTAGCGGACGGCACCGATTGACTTTTTTGGCTTTGGCATACGGTACAGATATAGAGGTTCCGGTACATGTTGAGCGAATGACCCTTAAAGAGGCCAGGGAGGCTGCTGCGGTAGCTAATGATTCCAGGCCCATTAAGGCATTGGAAAGGACCTCCTATGCGATTCTAAGGGCAGTTGGAGGGGATACTGGGGCCAATCAGGATCAGGTTTACAGAAATCTTGCAACCAACAAACTCAATGTTGGCAAATATTGTGTTTTTAGTGTCATCGAGAGGGAATTGCCAGCCAAGTTGCGTTTCTCTTTATCTGAGAAGTTTTCAAGGCCGGATGGTGGAATTACAACCGTCAGCAATATTGAATGCTTCTGGAACGAGGCATTTTCATGGACTCGTGAGATGTCCAGGCAAGAGTTTGACAAAGAACTGAAGGAATCGGTATTGTTTTTGAATGCTTTTGTGGAGAAGATCAGGAGGGTTAAGGGGTTTGATTCGGCACAGCATTTGTCGGCTGGGGTGATGTCGGCATTGGGTCGTTATTATCTATCATACAAGAACATAACTCATCGTAGTGCCATTATGGTATGTGGGAAGATGGCGGAGGGGGTAGTCAGTCTTGGTCAAACCTCTAAACGGCCTCAGAGCGAGTTGTATAACGCCTTGGCTGGATGTATGGCAGGAACATGAAAAAGTACGGTTATGACAAAGTGACGGGAACCTTGGTTTCATGGGATTTCGACTTTCATTACGAAGGAAAGTGTCCTGTAGCACCAGTAAGTGCTTTTATTTCTAAGAGTACGATTCAGGATGAGATGGCTGGTTGTGCATTTATGTCTGGATGGTCAGATACTTTTATCGTGATTCGTTCAGATGGGACAAATTACGAGTACGGAATGTTGGGAACAGAGCATGAAATGTGGATCGGAAACAATTTAGATCAGGAGATGTTGAAGAAGATTTCACTCAGAATGCCTATTTGCATTTGTGGTAAGATCGTTTCGATTCCTGATAAGATGGCCGAATTATGTGGCAGGTTTTCCAATTCTCGCATATACGCTTGTCCATTGATTGATGAATTGGCGGCATTTGGGGTTTTGACGAGAGAGATTGGGCATAAGCCATATCGTTTTACTCCGGCTTGGGACAACAAGGAAGAGATCAATGCAGAACACATCACTTTTGATGCTCATTTGGAAGGAGATGGGTTTGGAAGGATGGCAGATGTAGTAAAGAGCGGGATGCCGGTGTTGAATGAGATGATGACGACGATTGGGGTATCACCTTTTTATGGCAAAGTTTTGCATTCTGGATGGGTTCCAGGCAGTCAAGTGCTTGTTCGGATACAGGAAATGGATAAGTTTTTTCCTCATTCTCCCATTTCTGCTAAGAATTATGCCGCTACTTCAGTGCCGGTTAGTATGGAAACTACAGAAAAATTTCGCAAAGAGGTGATGGCGGGGTATAATGAAAAGTTCGCTGAGGTATTTGTGGTAACTGATTATGTGCCTGGAGTCAGTACCTTCATGCGTTTTTATAAGACTTTTTCAGGCAAGGGATTCATATTTACAACAGATCGTGATTCAAAACGTAAAATGCCGATTTTTAGAGCAGATAAGGCTTACAGGTAGCAAATCATGGGAAAGTTGAAAGATTTATACGAAGCCAATAACACGCCTCCGGAGGATAGAATTCCTTCCGAGAGAAATATTATTTTGGTTATTCCGGACAAAAAGCATGACATCGGGCCAGTTGTCGAGCAACTTGGCATATCTCCTTTTGAAGTGTCACTGACCTATCCTAAGAAGTCTGTGGCTATTCACGACGAGATTGATGCCGCCGAAGCAAAAGTGGTCATTCAGGTCGATTGTCAATTTTTGAAGAGATACTCTTATGTCACCAAGGATAATGGATACAGCGGATTAATCGCATTCAAGGACAAGATAGCGGCGGCGACTATTTCGGACGCCTATGTTGGATTGCATCATCATGACGAGTTTAGCATTCGGGATGGTCTTGGGGCCGTATCAAGTCTTGTGAAATTGCTTAGTTCACAAAGACGTTCGTTTTGTTGTATTACCAATCATGGAAGTGTTGGTGGGTGGATCAAGCAGTACAACGCTTGTCGGAAAGCCAGAATTAAGGCTATTTTTGGAATGGAAGCCTATGTCAATGATTATCGTGGCAATGATCCAGAATTGAAGAAGGCAAATCGTTCGGCTAATCATCTTGTTTTGATTGCCAAGAACATGGAGGGGTTTTACAACATCATTCGTATTCACAATGATGCCCAATTGAATGGGTTCTATTATACCCCCAGGGCCAATCGGGAGGCATTGGCTAAGTGGGGCAAGGGAATTATTGCTTCATCAGGTTGTATGGCAGGTGAGATTGCAAGGCTTTTAATGGCAGACAAGGAAGACGAAGCCAAGGAGACTTACGAATTTTACTCTCGTGTATTCGACAAGTTCTTTATTGAGATTCAGATTATTCAGCACGATGATCAAAAGGTGGCTAATCGTAAGTTGATTCAGTTTGCTCGTAAGGTCGGGGCACCACTTTTGATGACATGCGACAGTCACTATCTGGACGACCAATACTCTGATACCCATGATGTTTTGATGTGTTTGCGGCAGGGAAAAACGATTGTTGACAAGCGTGAGAAGGATGATGTTTGGAGTTTCGATGTCAGGGGATTGTTTTATCGGAATGCAGAGGAGATGCGGAAGGTTTACGAGCAGGGTTGGGATGAAAATAGTGGTAGTTATGGACCATTCAAGGACGATGTGTTTACGGAGGAGGTGTTTAACGAGGCAATGGCAAACACCTTGGCGGTAGCCAGAAGCACGGACGATATCAAATTAGATGCTACAATCAAGTTGCCCAAGTTGTATGAGAATGGCAAGGAAGTGCTTCGCAAAAAACTGAATGATGGGTTTGTGGCTCGTGGCTTTTTTAAGCATCCAGATCGTGATGTCTATTTACAGAGATTGAAGCATGAGTTTGGAGTTATTACAAAGTTGGGATGGGGAGATTATTTTTTAGTGATGGAGAAGATCGTTTCGGACGCCAAGGAGAAATTTGGAGAATGGAGTTGTGGATATGGTCGTGGATCAGCCGCCGGTTCGTTGGTGT
>Ga0114951_10001321_pt1 | contig 31147 bp, 37 predicted proteins | sample AM7aDNAmetaG_FD_88677 | JGI IMG/M metagenome (GOLD analysis project Ga0114951, IMG submission 88677) | Freshwater microbial communities from Finland to study Microbial Dark Matter (Phase II) - AM7a DNA metaG | ecosystem: Environmental > Aquatic > Freshwater > Lake | place: Finland: Lake Alinen... | reverse complement strand
CGCTGAGGGTGCGATATAAAACAATATTTACGTAAAAAATATATAGGGTCAGAAGCTGACTTCATATATTCAGAACGCATTATTTGTTTAATATCTTGACTATTTACTTTTATATTTTCTGATTCACTCATTTTTGTTCATTTTTATATTTCCAAATAAATCCACCAGCTGTTTTATTATCTCCCGTTAATGCTACTGATATATTTACTATACTTAAATCTTCTTTAGCTTGTTTTATACTGGGCCATTCTTTAATAAAATTATATTGTAAATCAAATTGTAAAATAGGTTTATATTTCTTTTCATTTGATTCTTGAGAATGACTATATGAATTCCCTTTATTTGGAGATATTCTTCCTTTAAATTTTTGAGATTTTCCTTTCATACCAGCATGTCTCCCCAGATTAGCTTTACTTACTTTTTCACCAAATCCTTCAGGTTTAGGCTTCCTCATCTTAATTAGAGTTTCAGGAGAATGAAAATACACTCTATTTTTCATGGATTTTCTTATATTTTCTAAGGTATCATCACTCACATATCCTTTACCACTCCCCAACATGCAATTTAATCCATTCTTACCTAATACTTCATAAAACATTCCCCAATATATTTCGCGTTCGTCTAATTGGTCTATAGAACATTCTTCTATTATTTCATGAGTATGATTGTCCCAACCATATTTTATAATAGAATAATACAATTTTTTTTGTCCTTTACATCTTGATCCTCTATACTCTTCTTCTCTACGTTCTATATTTATAGATTGACCCACATAAATTTTTCCTTTAGGATTTACTGTTTTGTAAATTCCTATGGTACCTAGCCTTTGCTTTGCCATCTTCTTGTTCTTTATTATTCCAATAATATTTTTTGGAAGCCAATAGCTGAGCATGTTTCTTCTCTTCTATTGTTTTGTATTTAGTTATTCTCCCCATAAACTATGTGTTTATTATACATATGACGAAATTAGGGAAAGTCACAAAAGAAGTCAAAATAAGACAAAAAACCCTCCAAACTTTTCACAAAGGCTGGAGGGTAAAAATAAAAAAAAGAAAGGTATGAAAAAATGTTATGCTATTGTGACAGGTTGTCCGGACGTTTTTGCTTGAGTAATAGCCGCTTTAATTGTGTTAGGATCTTTCTTTTTCCGAACGAGCAATATCATCAACTTTATTTACATCAGTTGTTTTATCTACAATTGTAGTTTCTGATAGTTTACGTTTAATCTCTTCTCTAAGGAATGATTTGAATTCAGATTTCTTCATTATTGTATAGTCGCTAATTTAGCTTTAATAAGAGGTTGATATTTTTCCCACTGTGAATCATATTCTTGGCGATTTAAAACTCGATTAGCGCTATCAACAACACCTTGTTTTTGCATTTTAGCCAAGAATGCTTTAATCAATTTACGTTTTTCTTGTTGTTTAAGTGTTTCATCGCGTTCATCCTCTACATTTCTAGAACGAGCCATTTGCTTCAATTCATAATCAGTTGGTTCAGCAACACCTTTTAACTTATCATTATCGTCTGTCGGTTTTGTTTTATCAACAGTATATGCTGTTTGAGAAGGAGCAATCGAATATGCTTTTTCTTTTGGTTTGGCTGGAGTAATAGATGATTTAGGAGCACCAGGAGCAGCTGGTTTAGCTTCGGATGGTTTACGACCTTGTTGTCCTTTATCTTTACCAGCTTTAATATTAGCGATAAATTTATTTAATTGATTATCATATAAATCATCACCATCTAACGCTTTGATTACGTCTGGGTTAGCTTTGATTTGTTTTTTCAATGGTAAACCTTCTATTTCAGGATTTGCAGCAATAACTGCTTTAATAGCTGATTCTAGGTCACCTGATATTTTAGCCATTTCGTCAATTTCTTCTTCACCTTCCATAGTCATTTCGCGTTCAGGAGCTTCTGCTTCAGGTTTCTTATTAGAACCACCTTCTTTTCTACCACGTTGATTAAGAGTACGTTCACCTCTAATTAACGCGATAAATTTATTTAACTGATTATCATAAAGCTCATCAGCATTATCTAAATCGAGTGCATCTAGAACGTCTGGATCTTTTCTAATAGCTCGTTTCAATTCTTTACCATCAAGTTCAGGATTGTCTTCTATAACAGCTTCAATAGCTGCTTTGAGTTCGCCTTGAATCTTTGCCATTTCATCTAATGGCTGTTCTCCTTTAAGTGTACTTGTTATTTCTTCTCTAATTAGAGAACGCAATTCAGATTTCTTCATTTGATAATTATAATATTTTTGATTAGTTATTTATTATAAATATGTCAAAATTTTACAGTTTGCAATACTTCTGCAATTCTTTCTTCTACTGTTCCAGAAATCTGCTTGAAATTTTTGATATTGAAACCATAATAATCAAGATAATGTTTAATTTTATTATCTACGGCCGCTCTAAATTCAGGATCTGTATCACGAACTGAATTATCTTCTAAATCCATTCCATCAGGAGAGATATAAAATATATAATCGTATTGTTTGATAAATGGAGCAGCAAACACTTCAAAACGATTCTTGTCTTGTTCAGAAATTTCTGTCGATAGTGAGGTAAATGACATAACATCCAAAATTGACCTATCGCTTATCAGCAAGTCGTTTTGAAGTTCATTTAAGCGTTCACTCAAAAATATAACCTGACCGTATACATCTGACGATCCATTCAATTTGATACCGAGATCTCTTAAGTATTTTGATCGCTCTGTTGAAATATGGAAATTAGTAAATTCAGGAAGCTCTGCTAGTGCTTTGACCAATGTGCTTTTACCACACGATTGTGTACTAGTAAATCCTATACGACATATTTTATTTTGTAAAGTATTCATCTAATATTAAATTTATTTTATTAAAATTTGTATATGATATTTCTAAAAAATTTATTTTATTATTTAAACAATATTGTTTTTTAATATTATCCCTATATTGTCTTCCTTCTAATCCTCCATCTCTTTCCTCAAAATAACCCCCCATTTTTTTATAATGTTGTTCACCATGATATTCTATTATTAAATTTAAATCAGGAATATAAAAATCAAAAGGTAAAGTTTTATTTGTTTTTGGGTTTATACAATTTTTATATCTAAGCTCTCTTTTATATAATATATTATTTTTCAATAAATATTTTTCTATTTCATCTTCTCCTTTTGATATTTTACAAAATGGACACCCTTGTGTCATTGATGGACTTGAATGAGCAAAAGGAGTTTGAAGAAATTCACCATGTTTTGGACAAATTATTATAACTTTATATTTCCCTCCTTTATAATTAACTAAAGAATAATCATATTTATTCCCATGGATTTTTTTAGATTTATTAATAAAATCAAATGTATTGGATGTTCTAGCTTTTTTTACTCTATCACCCATACACCAAACACATCCTTGACCAAATAAATGATTATTAGGTTGTTGTTCGAATACACCATGTTTTGGACATATTATTTTTACTTTAATTTTAGCATCAATATATTCTACCAATGAATAATCATAATAAAAATTATGTTTCAGATTAGCTTTTTTAATAAATTCTTCTTGGGATGATTTTGCAGGCATTATTTATTGATTTACAGTTGTCTTATATATTATACATATATAAGAGCTATGGAAAATCAACAAATTTCCATCATTCTTCTAAATTAGATTTCAATGTTCCTATAAATTTTTCATAATTATGAGTTCCATATTCATTTTTCAATACGATAGCGACTGCTCCTGCTAAATCTTTATATGACATATTAGGATCAATAGATGCAATTGAGGAAGAGATAAGCGATGCTAATTTTTGTGAGGTTGGAGTTATGCCTGCTAACTCCTGTAAACGTTGTTTGTCCATATTTAGTTATTTTTAATTTCATCCTATTTGTGTAACCAATAACAATCATCATATTTAGGTTTTGGATTAAGTATCCAATGATTAACATCATTTGCTGTCACTCCTAATATTTCTGCAGCTTCCCATCTAGAAATATATTCTACTCCTTTAATCACACATGGTTTTCTCATGTGTTTCTTAAATTCTTCGGATTTGGGTATTCCTTTATTCAAATTAGGTTTCCCTTTCTTAGCTAAACTCATTTTTATTTTGGTTTCTTCAGATATTGATTGACCCATTCGAGATAAACTCATCTTTAATTTTGATTCATCTGATCTAAGTATGCCTCGAGCAGCTAATTTAGGTTTACCTATATGAGCTAACCTTACTATTTCTTTGAATTTATCCGATTTAGGATATTTCATATTCTTTTTGGCTTCTTCCGATCTAGGTTTTCTCATTTTAAGTTTTGTCTTTTCAGATTTAGGACCTCCACCATTATCGTATAATTCACAAAATAATACTTGTTGCCAATCGTTATTGACTTGTTCTAAATAATATTTTTTCCAAAAAGTTTCGCGTTCGTCCAGTTGTTCTATAGAACATATTTCAATTATCTCATGAGTATGATTTTCGAAACCATACTTATTTATTGAACGATATATTTTAGGCTGTCCAACTAATGAGTTAATACGTTTATAAACTTTCTTCCTTTCATCTATATTAACGGATTGTCCTATATAAATTTTACCACTAGGACTGGTTATTTTGTAAATTCCTATAATAGCGTTCTTTTGCTTCTTCATCACATTTTTGTTTATTATTCCAATAATATTTGTGAGAAGCTTTATTTTTAGCAGCCAATTTGGCTTCCTTAGTTAAATGTTGTTTAATTCTTCCCATCGATTATACATATTATAAGATTAATAAAAGTTACAAAAACTGTTACAAAGTAAGCACTGTTATGAGACTTAATTTCTCATTTTGGTTCCTGATTGTTTGAAAAAGGGTAAGCCTTCTCTATTCTTTCTCATTTCTTCCCATTGTTCTTTTGTATAATGAATACCATAAATGTAATATTCGTCTTTCTGTTTTAGAGCTTTAGGGAAACGAAGTGCAGCTCCGTCCCAACAATGTAGTCGTTTGTCTAGTACGTGGGCTTCTGTGCCATCTTCTTTCTTTAAAATCTGTTCTTTAGCATATTCTTCCATAATATTGTTATTTTAATTTTGTAAATATAATTATAATTTATTGATAAGACAAGTTAGTTGAGTAAGCTATTAGCAACATATAAACCTATTATACTGGCCAGCCAAATTCCGCGGCTGGTCGCCTGATCACCTTGTATATGGACATCTGGATGATCTATAAGTGAGAAATCTGAATGGTTAAATATCAAAGTATTGGATGAATATTTGACTTCTGGTAAGTATGTTATGTAATTATCTTCTATTCCAAACGTCTTGTTTAAATCTTCTATAAATTCCATTATATGATTAGCATATTTCCCGTAACCCTTCTTCAAATTTTCTAATGTAGTTGGATAACAAGGCATATCTTTACCTTCGTCCGTTTTGGATGATTGTCTATTAGTAGGAGAATATGAAGCACCTTTACCATCTTTATTAAAAAATGAAACGAGTTGTTGACAGAATATGTATGGATCTTCTATCTCATTTTTAATTTCTAACATAATTCCAAAATTCACTTTATCATTTAATTTATCCGGATTCTTTAAGGAATGTCCATTGAAAGTAATTTGATTATATGTTATTTCGGGTGCTACAAATGCTGCTCCTGAGTTGCAGCAAAAAGATCTACCACTTACATTTCCCCATCTTTTATATAACTTAAAATCATAAGCAAATGATAATAAATCTTTAAAGTATCTTGCATCTGTTTCATATCTCAATCCAATTTGTGTAGCACGTGGAGTTGTTTTTAAATTATATTTATGAATAAGTTTATCTAAAAAATCTACACCTGATTTGCCTCCTGCCAAAATTACTTTATCGTAATCTAAAGGTTGAATCCTATTTTGATCTTTATATCTAATCCAAATAAACTTATTTTCAAAATCAATATCGATAGCTTCTGTATTATAATATTGAGTTACACCCATATTATCAAAATACTCAAATATATTTTGCACTTGCTTACGTCCAAAATCAGTTCCAAGATGAAGCACAGGAGCTTGTTTGAGTTCGAATGGAGAATCTTTTAACCATTGTGGTTCTGCTTCTGGAGAAGTATACATTATTTTAGACTCGTCTGGATGAAATTCTTTAATATATTTGATGACTTGTTCACCTAATTGATCAGCGACTTCTTGTTCAACATATTCTGGAGTAAATATACCACCTTGAGTCCACGACTGCAGAACCTTAAAATCTGAAAAGGTTCCGCATCCTCCACTACCACACATAACTTCATCAGATTTACGAGTGTATATCGAATTTCCTTTATCAATAATTATAATATCTTTTGGATTATAACCATTTTTTAATAAATGTAAAACTCCATATTGTGTTGACACACCTGCACCTACATAAATTATTTTTTTCATATTTATTTATTTTTTATATTTCCATTTAAACCCACAAAATTTTCGATCTTTTTTTATACTCAATTTTAATAAATCTCTTGGTTTATCTTTATTATTACTTAATTTATTTTCTATAATATAATTTTCAGCTTCTATTTCATTATAAAATTCATTTATAAATTTATCATCTAAATATTGTTCAATAGGATAATATTTAGGAATTACAGGAATAAATTCATCTTTAAATCTCCATATATAGCCCCAACAACTTATTATTTTACCTATACAACAATCATTTATTTGAGATATTACATTTTGGGTTCTAGCTCTTTCTTCATTTTCTTTAACCCAATCTGATATTTCTCCTTTCCCACTCCACTCTTTAATAAATTTTCCATTCAAATCATATTGAAATACTCTTTTTGATTTTTTTCGTCTACCTTCTTTCATCTTAATTATATGTTCTTCAGAAAGTGGTCCACCATGACTTCCTTTTAATGCTATTCTCATTTTTTGACAAATTTCAGGAGTATAATGTTTTGAATGATCTTTTAATCCTTCTTTAATTTTTATTCTTGTTTCTTCAGAAATAGGTCCCCTTTTTAAACCGGTCATTCCATTACTCATTTTTTGCTTTACATCATCTGTGTAATATTTTGAATGATTGTTTTTTAATAAAGTTTTAGATATTTTAGCACCAGTTCCTTCTTTTCGTGGTTTTCTCATTTTTATTTTAGATTCTTCAGTATATTTTGAAGGACCTCCTCCACCATTATTTTTATTAGTTAATTCAAATCCTAAAAATTTAATATATGATATCCAAAATTTTTCTAATGGTTTCCAACATTCATATTCATCCCCACAACTATCAATTATAGTCATAATTATATCTTTACCATATAATTCTTTATGTTTGCCTTTTCTCCTAATAAAATCTTTTGCTTTACCAACATAAAATGGGATTTCGTTTCTTTCTAAAATATAAATGTAAGTCATAATAAATAATATTTGATTGTTTATTATACATATATGACTTTAAAGTCAAAACAAACTCCTGTTAAAACTTTTCATTTATCTTTTAAATATTTTTTAATAACTTGTAATGCTTCATAATATTCCTGTTCAGATTCAGTTAATTCTCTGTCTTGACCTTCACTATAATGAGAACCACCATGATCAGACCATAAAGCTAACTTATCAGGATTATTTTCAGATTTAGCAACCCACACACCACTTCCAAATTTTAAATAACCATTTAATAATCCAAATATATCTTCTATAGATATATCTACCCAAATTCTTTCTGTTTTAGTTCCGTTGATTTGCATATTATATTACTGTATTTAACGCGATATTTGCGATTATCTATTATCATCCACCAAACGTGGCGACTATGTATTTTCCTCGTTTAAATCGCATTTATTTAATATATAAAAACAGAAGAGCATCTCCAAAAAGAGATGCTACAACTATCAATTAATTTTATTTTTGAAAACGACTGGCTATAAATCAGTCTGAATGTTAATCTAATTGAGACATGAGTTCTTCTTCTAGGTCTGGATTGGCTTCTTCATTAATTCTTCCTTCAGTAGGAGTCCATACTGTTTTACCAGTTTCAGGGTCAACCATACTTCCATCATCCATTAAATCATAATCTTCCGGATCTAATCCATCATATTCATCATCTACTGGTTTAATAGGACCTAATTCAGCTATATCTTCTTTTTTAGACCATGGGTATGTTCCTTCTTCTTCATCTAGTGATTCAGGTTCATCATCAAATGAGATGGGTTCACTTCCTGAATCGAATTCTCTATCTTCAGGATATGGACTATCTTCTTCTAAATCTTCTAGAGTCATATCATATTCTGCAAGTACTTCTTCTACAGCTTTTACAGAAACACCTTTCTTACCACCTCTATTTGATAGCTAATTCAATAAGTGCATCTCTAGCGTCAATTACTGCATCGCCAGCTTTGCGAGCTAATTCAATAAGATAATCATATGAAATGAGATCGTTTACACCTAGACCAGCGTTTTCTTCTACTTCGTAGTTTTCAGTCAATAATCGTTTACTACCAAGATATGCTTTTAAATCAAATTGTCATTCATTTTATTTATATTTTATGTTTATTTTATAATTCGTCGTCGGATGGAGCACTCATTGATTGGTCATAGACAGCTTTTATGTTCTGATATTCTAGTTCCTCTAGTATCTTGTCTAGCTCTTCTTCATTATAATGATCAGGAATATCTATTGTTATTTCTAATTCTTGTAATAGTTCATTCGTTTGATACCAATTCAGTGTGTCATCTTCTTTGTCTTCATATTCAACTATTGTTTCATAGAAACGATCAGTAGTATAGTTATATAGGAATTTAATAAGGGAAGGTTTACTTGTGATAGGTGAATCTTCTTTTATAGTTAGTATTTCTTCTATAGCTTTTCTTACTCTATCTACATTGAACTCTTGTTCATATATGTCAAATTTATGTTTAGCAACTTGTTTAGTAGAAGGATTTCTATGATACATTTCATATGATTCAGCTACTTTTTTACCTACTATATCATCATAATTATCCATATTTAAAACATCGCCTGTTTGAGATAGAGCGATTGCTTTTTCAGTAGCATCGTGTAATTCTATATCGGATTTAGCATCTTCTTTAGCATACTCAAGCATACGAATAAATAATGGAATATCCAAAGTAAGTGTATCAATAGGATTTTCACCTTTGGTAGGTAAATCTAAATTAACTTTTTCACCATTATAATTACCTTGATCACCTAAATTAGAATTAACGATAGAAGAATCTACCTCATTTAACGTAAGTAAGTTGCGTGAATATAGTTTGCGAGCTTCCTTAACTAAAGAAATATATTTTTGTACATCTTCTTTTAAAGGAGAATTATATAAAGTAATCTTCTTATCAATATGATATTTCATATTTTCAGAAATTACAGATAATACTCTACTTTCAGTTATTAAGGGAGTATTTGATTTTTTTGAACAGTCAAGGCATTTATTCATATTTTAATTATTTAATATATCTATTTTAGATGAAAAACGCATCGATTTAACTCCTTCTATTTTTTGTATTTGATCTCGTACGAATGCTACTGTTTCTTCAGATTGAGCATTAGAGAATTGATCAGATTTGATAAAAGGGTATGGATCAATTTTAAGATTTAGAATACTTTTATATCCGTCTTCTTTATCGTTTTGGTTAGGAAGTTCTTCTACTCGTACAGTAGTAACTCCGAGTAAGGAACGTATATCGGAAAGTATATTTCCTAGACCACGTTCGTGCGGGTTAGTGACTAGTAGACCACGTACGCGATAGATCTTTTCAAAACCAATTTCTTGCAATATTCGAAGTAAACTTATAGACATAATATTATGTTTTATTATAAATATGTAAGGGATGTATTAATTTCAATACATTTTGTTTTGGCATGGTATTGTTTATGGAGTTCTATATATTCGTTCCACACCTTGTTCACTCCCTGGATATAACCATTCACATAATTTAATTTTTTAGGATCTCTGAATTTGTTATATAAATGTGTTATACTCTTTTCATCACATTTTAATTTAATGATTAAGTCAGGGATGTATGAGTTTGATTGAAGCCCCTTTCTCAGTAACACAAACCCAAGAGTGCCTTCTATTATTAGTTGTTTATTATATTTAGATACATCTTCTAGTATTTTTGTTAAGGCTTCTTCTTGGTTTCTTGATACGAGATAGTGATCTGTTGATACTAAGGCGTGTGGGAGGTTGTTGGCGAGGAAGGCTGCTATAGAAGATTTGCCACTCACAGGGGGGCCTATAATAACGATTTGGTTGGACTGGTTACAAATATTAAGTATAGGTTGGGTAATGTATTGTTCAGGATTCATAATCGAGTCTTGCTTTTTTGATGTCGCGGTTTATTTTACTACAAAGCGGTTGGAAATTTGAGTAGTGGTTTAGGGTGAGGAGGTCTGCTTCTGTTTGTGCGCTTGAGACGGGTATAATGTGGTCAAGGTCGAAACCATAATTAAATTCACCATTGTATAGACCATATTTATCCCAACTCATCCAGCTCTCAAATTTACTTTCTATGTATAATTTAAATTCTTCAATAGTACAACCTAACATTTCTTCGGTTCGTTTGGATTTTACTATACCCTTTTTCTTTAAAGAACCATATATTCTAGTTTGAATACAATCATATAATTTATATAATGGATCTGTTTTTCGTTTTTCCTTATTATATTCGTTTTGATGGGTTACTCTTGCTCTTTTATGTTTTTGGAAATGTTTTTGATGATATACTTTTCTTCCTTCAGTTTTATCATATTCTTTTTGATATTCTAATCTTTCTTCTTTGTGTTCTTTATTATATTGTTTTTGATATTCTTGGTAATGTTCTTTATTATCTATAGAATATTTTTTACTATATTCTTTTAAATGTTCTTTATTATTTTCAATATATATTTTACTACATTCTTTACAATAACCTTGTTTACCATCTTTACTTCTTTTAAGATTATGGAATTCATCTAAAGATTTAGTTTCACCACATTTATTGCATATTTTTGTATCTTTAGGAATTACATAATTATATATTATTTTATATTGTTTTTGTTCTTCTCTTTCTTTTTTAACACATTCTTTACAATAAACAGATTTCCCATCTCTATTATATTTCCTATTACTAAATTCTTCTAAAGATTTAACTTCACTACATCTGGTACATTTTTTATTTTCGTTCATATTAAAAGGAGGAGGATTAAAGAAAAACATAGATTAGGCCTCTAATGCAATTCTAAAATCCTCTTAAAATATTTTTAATGATAGGCCTAATATCATACGATTATACATATGATGAAATCCTAGAAAATCGCAGAGATCGTTACAAAGTGTAGTAGAGAATTGATTTTAAACCTTTGTCTTGGCTCCACAAATAGGCTTCAGCAGATCTTTTTGACCCCACGTAACCCGACTCAACGTGCCATGCATCGCTTGCACTAAGGGACGGCATATGTCTAATCATTACACCTTGTAATTCACGAATAGGATTATAAACAGTTGATTTACTGTGATGAATGTGACCCAAATGGAATTCACGATATTTGGTCAATCCCCAATTTACCGCTTGTTCCTGACACATTATAAGTGGAAGATTATTAATACTCTCTTTGTCACCATGGACAAATCCCAACAATATATTATGATATTTATAGTATTTTCTAGTTGTAGGTCCATTATTTACATTCACATTACTGTCATTATGAAAATATGCTTCTAAACTATCTCCCAAGTAATATACACGCTCCATATCATGGTTGCTTAAGATTATTAAAACATCGACAGGCGCTATTTTAGATAATTTTTTAATATTTTCTACAAGCAATTGACGACCTTTTGTAAATGTTTCTTTCCAAACATTAGACTCGGTTTGTGCCGTCCCTTTAGTTGTACTATTGTACGGGTATGCGACTCCGCTGTTGAAAAAGTCATTACCTAAAGGTAATAATATTTTATCAATATGAAAATCTTTAGTATCTTCTATAAATGTATCTATTGCACTATTAAACAATTCAGCTGCTATTCCTATATTGAAGTCTGCACCGCACTCTGGAGCCCAACTCAACTTACCAAAATGTAAATCAAAAATATTGATTTGAAGCATATGTGCTGGTTTATCAATAGCAGGTTCATATTTCTTTAACTCTACTTTTGGTGATAATTTCTTTATATCTTCTATGAAGTCCTTTCTAATATCTTCTAACTCTTTTACTTCTTTTTTACTCTTCAACCAAACTTTCACCTGAAATAATGGCGTAGTTGCTATTTCACCAGACGCTGTTTTGCTACCAACCTCCCACGTATTAATAACCTTCTTCTCTACCTCCCAGTCGTTCAAAGATATACTATAAATGTCCAATAATTGTTGTTCAGTAATAATACGCTCGGTAATCTCCGATAATATTGTTTTAACTTCCATTTAATATTTGTTTTGTTTATACTACAAAAGTTTCTTATCAATTATTTTGATAATTCGTTTAAGTCTCATCTTCTTGTCAGCCAAGTCTGGTGAGTTGTTTGTTTGTGAATATAAGAAAGAATTTAGCTTCTCCAAATCTCTATTAATAAGATTTATCTCTTCATACGAGAATTCATATTTCTTCTTCGAGTTGATTAAAGGGAGAGTGCTTAATTCTTCTTTTATAAGTTGACGAATTAATTTTCTGATTTCCATAGTTTTATTTAAATTCGTCTTCTGGGTTTGGTGCTTCTTCAGCAGGAGGTGATGTTTCAGATTTAGAGGATGATGATTTTGAAGATTTTTTAGATTTCTTTTTTGGTTCATCTATTATATCTTCTCCGAACTCATCTTTTTTTACGACTGCCCCATATTGTAATATTCGTGATATAGATTCGGCTGCTCTTTCTTCTTCATCTAAATTCAATAAATAATACTTCTTCCCTTCTACCTGAGCTATCCAGCTTCTTTCAGTGAATATAATAAGGAAATTTTGAGAATTCAAGAGATTTACACGAAATGTTGAAGGTCTAGGAGCGACCCAATCAATAGATTCGAGGAATTTTGCGAAATCTGATGTTAATAAATCAACAATTACTTTTTTGAGTTCAGGAAATTTAGTTAATTCATCGTATGCTAAAGCTGAATCATCTGATTTAGATTTTTCTTTATAAACTTCTTTAGCGAGTTTTTGTATTTTGGCTCTAAATTCTGATAATTTCATCTTATTTATCTTTTACGTTCTGGGACTACTCTATAACGATTACTATTATTGGGATCTTCTTTAATTAATTTAGTGTATTGCCCATATATAATTTTATTTGGACCATATTTTACAGTACTCCATTTACCTAATCCAGCACTTACTTCAAGATAAGCCCATCCAGTATATTCGGGTTTTACTTGTGGTTGATATTGTTGTTTAGGAGGTAAACCTTGTTCATCGCGTTTGAAATCGTCTATTTCTTTTTGGGAAGGTTCATAATCAGTTAAATCTTTATTATATTCTTCTGGGTCTTCCCATTCATCTCCATTTTTATCAATTTTTTCGGATAAACATTGTTTAACAGCTTCTTTTAATTTAATGGAAAAACTTTCATCTATATTATCATCAGCGTTCGCTTCGATTTGCTTTTTAGCCTGTGAAATACTCTTTCCCATTGCTACTTTTTCAGCGTCTTTTCCATAGCGTCTGACTAATTCTCTTTTATTAGTCATCATCGCTTTAAATATTTTATCCTTTAAATCAACTGTCTTTTTATCTAACATTTCCTAGCTAAGATCCTGTGATACAACATGCATTTTTACAAAATATTTCAGTGAATTTCCTATTTGAGTCGCTAATTTTTGATCACCAATTGATGTAGCGTGATCATAAGCTACCTTTAGAGAATTCTGAATTTCTTGTTCTTCTTTAGAGAATCCTGGTTTTTGTTCAGTATTTGAAGTATCGATTGGATTAACATCTACTGGAGCTGCTGCTTGTTCGTCTGGTTGTGGTTCAGGATTTTCTTCTACTTCAGGTTCTTTTGTAAATGCACTTTCGATATCGATATCTTCAGGATCTAAATCTTTTTTGATTTTCTTCTTTTCAGTTAAAGCTTGTCTGACTGCGGTTTTAAGGCGCTTCTTAATACCATGTTTACCTAAAGTAAATTTATTAGCTTCATCAATATTACTTTCAGCGGCATATTCTTCATATGTACTTAATGGTTCAATGAAGTCTTTTACATCTTTAATAGATAATTTATGAATCGAATTACCTAACTTAAATGTATATGTAGGTTCTTTTTCATCTTTCCCTATATAAGTACATTTCATAGGAGAAGCACCCATAAACCATGTATATTCTTGTCCAGGTTTTAATTGACGGATTATGTTTGAGGATTGATTTCCATTAATATTTTCATCTAAAAATCCATCCAATATTTCTAATGCTTTTGGATCTTTTTTCCAATCATATTGTTTATAATCTAGATAGATTTTTAAATTTCCAGCAATTTTATTAGCTAACCCATCATTACCAGTTTTATTAGCGTGTTGGAAATCAATGGTTGCTTTATCAATAGCCGCTTTTGGGTCTAATTCTTTATAGTAATTATCATTTATTGATTCTTCTTCAGAAACAGGTTCGTAATTTTCAGTTAATAGGCGTTTACTACCTAGATAGGCTTTTAAATCAAATGTGTCATTCATTTTTTTATATTTTTTAAAAGTTTTGTATATATAGATTTAGAATATTTACCATAACCATATGAATTTTTTAAATATAAAATGTAATATATTTTATATATTAAATATTTTATAAAATTAATCATTTTGTATATTACTAAATATTATTTTTTAATATTTTATCATTAATGTTCCTTTTGGATTAGCTCCATCCCCAGACGCCATATATACTTTACCTAACGGTAATGAAGAGGCATCTGCATTGTCATCAAATATATCAATAGGATAAATACTTATTGAACGCTTTACATCAAATGAACCTGTTAATTTTAAAGAACCAAATATACTTATATTATATTCTTCTTTTCCAGTTAAAGCATCTGCAAACTGTGTGATATGAGACGATTGAATGATATCTCCAGTTTCGATATCTGTATTATACTGGTTGAGTAATTTTGCCATAATATTGTTTTATTATAAATATGATTATAAACGATCAATTGATAATATAATATTCATATCAGAAGTTCTTGATGTTGGTAATGGTTGTGCTAGTTTTCCTATTGCAAGTAATTCTTCATTATTATTATATAAACCTATAGTTGTGACATATGGTGCAAAATATGACCCAGTAAAATGATTATATAGTCTACCATCACTTCCTGTTATAACAGACGGATTATTAGTATAATTGAATTCGTTTTCTGATATAGTGCATTTATATTGTGTTTCATATAAAGTATATGAACTAGAGAATGAAACTTGAATGTCTGTTGAAGAAATAAAATTGTTTATTGAGGGGATTCCTCCTTTAATAAGAACTACAATTCCATGTTCATATATTACGTTTCCGCAATATATTGTATTACCATATATACTTCCTCCATAAATTCCTGTTCCATAAATAGATGATAAAAGAATTGATGAATTATATAACCGTCCTTCTCCATCATCTTTATAACTTCCACTTGGAGTAACAATATGTAATGAATTAGGTTGGATATAATCTCCAAATAATTCTTTAGGGATAGACATCACGCCAATAATATTACCTGAACTAGTTGGGAAATAACGTTGTGGATTTAAATCGGTTGCTAAATAGTTTTGATATAAAGTAGAATAAACTTCTCCATAATATAAACCATCTGATCCTATACTAGCAGTTGCTGAGTTAGAAATATTTCCATCACTTCCTGAAATGTAATTTGAGTAATACAATTGTTTTATTGAATTATATATTAGGTCTTCTCCATTATTTGTGCCTATATATCTTTGAATACTAGCAGATAAGAGTGTATCTCCACCTATGAATGTAAACGACTTATTTACTTCAAATGGAGATACAATAATATCTTGGGAGGTTAATGTTTTAAAAACGCTCATATTATAGTTTATCCCAGTTAATTATGGGATGGGTCAAAAATCGAGACGGCATCTCAAAAGTAATTCTTTCGTACTATCTTTCAATAATGGTTTAGATAATTTAGCCACTGCCAATAATTCATTTGAATCATTATATAGACCTACTGTTGTTGGGTATGTTTGTGGATTATAAATAAAACTATTATGAATTACTTCACCTGTTGATCCTGAAATGAAGCTAGGATTTTCTGAGTAGTTAAATTCACTATTTCTAGCTCGAACAAATATATAATTTGACGTAATTGTTTCTTCAGATTGAAGTTGAAAATAACTACCACTAATATTTAATTTATTAAATAATCTTCTCTCATTATGAACCATTGAAGAAGTCACAGTAGATGTACCTAACAATACTCCACCATTAGCTACAGACATATTTAATGCTAATGGGTTCATTAATAATAAAGAAGTATCTGGGAAAAATAATCCATACGAACCCGAACTAGGTGTAATACTACCAGAACCATTTAATCCATTTACAACTTGATATACACGTTGAGTACCATAATATTCTGGAAGAGCTACATTATTTGAATTGTCAGTTAGATCAACAGATGAGCTTGGGGATGTTGGTAATCGTAAATTCCAAGCTCCAGGCATTAATTTTTCTTTATAGCGAGCACGATTTATATTTAATATATAAAAATCATCACTTGTTACTCCATTAAAACTAAAACTAGCATTTTCATCTTCTAAAAGAAGAGTTCTCATTTGACCATACAAAGTAGAAGTATAAGTACTTCCAGTTATAGTAGAATTATATGGAACAGCCCCTCCTCCATTTTTATTAGCATATGCAATACTAAATTGAACTTCAGCAGTAGAAGCAGATGGGTTTTGATTATATATGTCTAGATAATAATTTCCAGAAGACCCACTTGTTTGAGTAGATGATGTGAAAAATGTAGATAAAGCAGAAACGTTTCCAGACCAAGCAGGAGATACTACTGAGTCAGCACTAGTTATAAAATCCTGTGGATCTAATCTTTTAAAGCTCATATTCTAAATTGTTATTTTATTAATAGTTACTGGAATCACTATACGAGCACCACTATCAATACCTACTACAGTAAGTGTAGTTTTGAGTTGTGTATTAGAACCATATAATGTATTGACGGTTGTTGCTTTAAGATTTATTTGAGTACCTGTAACTGATTTAGAAAGATTAGTTCCAAGTGAAATATTTGAAGTAGCTGCAGCATTTGTTTTGCCTACTCCTTCAAATGAAGACATTGTTCTAGCATCAGCAATTGTTGCTACATATCCACTTGTTTCATAGGTAGTTGTATTACCAAGATAATTTAAAGTGGCTGGTGTAATCGATAGTGTATCACCTTGTTTTAATATAATGGCTGGATAACCAATACTTAATACAGGCATTTTAGCAGTACCTCTTGGTAATGTAACCAATTTGTATTTCATAATCTGATTTTCATCGGGGAATGCTTCTAGAAGAGGCATACCTTCTATAGCTTCTCCATAATATGAAGAACCGGATGGGTGTGTTGGATTATAAAGTGTATAATCTATTTCGTCGTCTGAAAGGGCGAATTGTGTAATATTAAATGACCCATCACCTTTTGCGAGTGCGGCCCTTCCAGCGCGAGTCAAAATGCAGTCTATTGTAATCTGTTGATTATTCTGAAATCCCATGATTTTTAAATATATTTAAATGTTGTTCCTTTATAATTATTTTGTCTTCCTTTTAATATTCTTATTATATTAGAATGATCTATTCCTAATATTTTAGCGGCTTGAGTTATACTTTCATATATCACTTCTGATGGAAGATGTATAATAGGTTTAGAAGCCGATTTAATAAATCTTTCTATATGTTCTGGAGAATGCTTTTTATATAAGCCTCTTTTTATTTTTAATTCTTCTGGTTGAGTTTTATTCATTGATAAATGAGTTTCACTCATCTTAGCTCTAATTTCTGAAGAAGTTATTTTACCTTTATGGATATTAGATATGAAAGCTTTATGTTCAGGAGTATTGCATCTTTCTTTCATTTTAGCTTTCATTTCATCATTCCATTTTCCACCTATACCTAACTCTTTCAGATTTAATCCATTCTCACCCAATACATCGTAAAAATCACCCCAATATATTTCTCGTTCATTTAATAATTCACTCGAACATTCCTCTATAAATTCAAATATATGATTTTCAGATTTATATTTAACTAATGAATTATATAATTTTACTTGACCTTTACATTCTAATCTATTATAATATCCTAACCTCTTCTTCCAATTAGTAGTTTGACCTATATAAATTTTTCCACTAGGACTTGTTATCTTGTATATTCCTATGATAACGTTCTTTGTTTTTTCCATCGACTTTATCTTTATTTTTCCAATAATATGTTTTACTATATTCAAGTTGTTTTTGAATACGTTCTTCTTCTGTCTGGTATTTTTTTATTCTTCCCATTGTCGATTATACATATTACAGTTCTAAGAAAAGATCGAAGAAAAGTGCTTAAAGGTTATTAAGTAGTTAAATTATTGTGAATATTATTGTTATTTTATTATAAATATGTTATTCTATTATCTTCTTATCAATTAAGTCTCTAATTATCTTGTCAGGATTTTTAGCAATCGCGTCTACTGGATATTTTGGGAATATAAAACCAGTAGTTGTGGGAGCCAAAGAAGCTGATATAAGTTGGTTTGAGTAAGGGAATGTTTGATTTACTGTGATATTATTTCTGTTTTCTTCCCATCTTCTTATCAAGAAGAAATTTAAATTAGTCGAAGTAGAAATATCTCGGTCTAATGTTATTAATATCACAGGCCCAACACCATAAACATCAAAATAAAATGGATTTATATCAGTTATTTCATAACATTTTTCTTCATTATTTTCAAAACGTATTTGATCCCCTATTTCTAATTTCCATTGATCTTTTATTTTAGGAAACTCGGTTCCATATGGTTCAAAATTATTTTTAAATCTATTCGAAAAACTAGATGTATAAGGTATTGGGGTTTGTATATATCCTTGATCATATGATAATATCATATATTGATTATCTATGTATATTTTATTATTATACCCTGTTTCTCTATATATATTTAAATCATCTGGTTGAACATATAAGTTAGTTATATTTAATAATTCTAGGAATGAATGCGATTTGTTAGATATAACAGAATATGGATTAAATGTTATATCGGTATCCTTAGAGTTAAATTCTAACCCACACCATTCAGCTCCTGGTACTAATGTTGGTTGAATGGTACCTGCATCTTTTATTTGAATATCCCAAGTTAGATAATTTATATCTACAATGCCATGGCTTATAATGAATGAATTATAATTAGAATTACTATATGATATATTAATATTATTTGCAGATATGGTAAAATCTGAACCCAATACATCTATTATATCATATGTAAATTCATCATTGTTTAAACAATTAAAAGTTATTTTTCCTTTTAATAATGTAATAGGTATTTTACCTGATGTTGGAGAACCAGCATTTCTATGTCTGATAGATATATCTAATGAACCTGTGATGCCTGTTGTATTTCCTATAGGACTAGTAATTAAAATGTGATTATAAGTTAAAGAATATTGATCTTCTGATAAAATAACATTTGATAAAGATACTCTCTCAGTATTATATAAAGGTGAATAATAATTATATGGATCTACATATAATTTATCATTTACATAATTTATATTAACTGAATAATCTGGGATGAAAGAAAACAATGTAGAATTATCATCTATATTGCTCAAGGAACTAGTAGCTGTTGTTGTGTAATCCCAATAAGTTAATGGGATTGATAATGAAGAAGAGAAATGTAGATTAGTTGAATAATTATCACTAGATATCTGGGAATATAAAATAGGTACTGCTATTTCTCCAATATGAGATATATTTTGTGTTTTATTTAATTTATTAAATTGTGGTTCCGCTTTAGGAATTATTAATGATGAATTTATTGTTTCTGTAGGAACAAATACATCTTTCATATTATAAAAAGTTACATCACTTAATCCAGGATTATCGATATTAGTTTCAGTATCAACTATATATTTTACATTAAGATATGTTTTATTATTTACTACTGGATATGGATCTTTTATCTCACTAATATAAGCAAAATGTGTTTTCTTACTCTCTACTGGAGGGTAATTATCATATGAACCAGTTAGACCAGTTGATAAGTTAACTCCATCAGATGATGATTTACTTCCATCATATCTTGGCCCTTTATGTCTTTTAAGAGAATAATTTGATTCTGGAACAGTACCTTTTGTTGCGCTTCCTGATATTATCAATCCTATATTTACAGGAACATCTATACCAAATGAATAATCTACATCTTGGAGGTTAGGATTTTCTCTTGATTTTTCAACATTATTTAAGTTAGGTTGACAATCGAAATCATGGTCAAATCCTGTTGTGTCTCCTGCTTTATATTTTCCACAATGTTCTGTCATTTGTGTATATAGAGAAGAACCTGGCAACTCACCATTATAAAATTCGCGATTATCTGCGATTTTAATTGCGTCATTTGCGCTTGAAGTCGGTTTATACGGGAAGTGTATACTTTGACTCCACTGTTGAGAATCTACGCTTATATGTGAGAAAGATCCTCCACTACCACCTTCAGTAGTGTAAAGTAATTCACCTTCTTCATAATTATTTGGCAAATTCTTCATTGAAGAAGTATATGTTACATCTTCATAAGATACTTGTACTGGTTTTTGTTTGTTTCTTTCTAATATATGTTGTTTGATTACTATCCCTGTTGCTAAATCTGTTTTAGCAGGAACAAAATCCTTCAACATTTTAAATAAAGAATTATCAAAGTATTTTATCAGACGAATAAAGTCTTTTACATTATAATTATGTTTATATTTTTGAAAATAATCGTCTCTTAATTTATTTAGGTCAGGATAGGTATTCCCATCATTATTTATTTGACGAGGGTCTCCTATATAATCACCTATATTAATATAACCAATCTGAGACATTATATCTTCATTAATTTGGTCTTGTGGAGAAAATGCTACCTCAAGATAATTTATGTCTGGAGTATAACTAGAAGAAACAAATGATTGTTGTTGAATAGAACGAAATGGTGATAAAGTATCTCCTTCAGGAAGCACTGATTCCTCTATATTTATTTTGTCTGTTACAGCATTTTTTATACCTGCAATAGGTTGATCATAATATATTTTTTCAATATTTGAAACAAATGAACCACTGCTTAAATAGAATTCACTTTCATTATTAAATGAAGCAGTAGGAATCCATGATCCTGTTACTTTAGGATGAATGGATGTTCTGGAGTCTAAATCAAGATTACTACCGAGAGGTGCTCTAAAATATAGTTCGTCTGGGGTGCTATTTATAGAATTTCCTTCACATGATAATGGATTTAAAACATAGTCATAGAAAATGCTTTCGCTAATGACTGTGTTATATAATCTATATTCTTGGAATTGACCATTGAATTGTATAAGAGAAGATGTAGTTGGTGAATATGAGAAATATGAAATAAATGAATCACTTATCGAATCTGATGCTTTAAAACCTACTTTACCATCTATTTTATTGGCAATATATAAACTTGCAGTGAGTGAAAAATGATCAAAATTAGCTTGAATATTCCACCAATCATTATTGAATATAGGTAAATAAATACTAGCACTTTTACTAGAATTATTTACATCAGGTATATATTTTACAATTCCATATTGATTATATTCATCAATTGAACCAGAATATGATCCATTTAATGAACCTAAATTAGAATAATCAATTATTATAGAACTTACTTGAGTACCTCCATCAGATGACAAAAATAATTCTTGAGAACCACTAATAGGAACTCCGTTTGTTTTAAATCTGAATTGTATTGTTTCAGGTAAAGTATCACCTAGATTAGGATTACTCAAAAAACCTGTTGTCAATGAACCTGAATAACTATAATTAAATATATTTTGTTTATAATCCCAATCACCTGAATTGTTTCTGTCTTTACCACCAAATTCATTGATCCTTAGAATAGTATCAGGGATTCCATATATATTTACTAATGATCTTAAACCTGCTATTGTGCCTTTAGTTTTAACTAAATAAGGGATATTATGATATAATCTTTTATATATCTTCTTATTCAAATCATCCAAAGGAATTACTTCAGAATTTGAAGAAGATATTTTAGTATCAATAAATTCAAAACCAGAAGTTGCTGGTAAGGTTGATGTTATATCAGGGAATGGAAATAAACTACCTGATGGGGTTATTCCTAAAAATGAAGTATATAGATCATTTATGTTAAAGTTATTAGAATATAATTTAATTCCAAAATCTTTTAGAGCATCAGCTAACAAAGTTTTTGAAATTCCATAATTTAATCTATTATCAGCATTGAATCTATTAGATATACTTTCTATATAAACCCATATACTATCAAAATGTTGTCCTATCATGTTTAAGAAAACTTCATAGTTCTTATTTTCAGAATCATTTCTTAAATATTCAGGTATAGTCCAATACAACCAATCCTGATTGTTTTGGTCATATATTGAAGCTTGTTCTAATATATTTTCAAACCACACACTTACTTGAGAACTTCCAGTACTATATAATTGATATGGGGGTTGAGAATTCTGTTTTGGCCATGAATTTATTGAACCGCTATTAAAATATAAAAAATATTCATATTCATCAAAATTATTTATTATAGAATCAATACTTCCAGATAATGAATTATAACTTGAATTATATGAAATAGATGAAGTAGTGTTTCCTGAAATGCTGCCTATAAAATCAGATATTTCATTAGAATAATCTTCTATTAATGAGACTTTATAATAAAAATTTTCTAATCTACTAGTAGCAGATGAAAAATGAATAAAATTTGAAAAATCATTATAATCTAAATTTATATCTATTCCCTTTTTATTTAATATATTTTTAATTTGTTGTTGAGAACCAGATATATTAGTACCAATCAAATCATTATATGAATATATTTGAGAAGACAGACCTGTCTGATTTTTTATATCTAAACTAAAGTTAGGGCCTTGTATATATTGAGAATCATTGATTTCAATTATTGGGTCAGGAAAAGTAACTAAATATGTTTGAGAATCAGATATTGGTTCTACTACCCATAGTGTATCTTTTAAATTATGATTTAGAGATAATGGTTCGTATAATTTTATTAAAATAGAAGGATTGTTTTGGGTTGTATCTAATTTTACATTATTAGCAATACATAAATCATTTTCTCCAAAATTTAAATAAAAATCAACAAAATAAGTAGCACTATCTCTTAATTGTGAAAATAAAGTAGTTGAAAATATTATGTCAGAGTCTGAAATTTGATTAGATGATAAACGAATTTCTTTCCTATCTGAATTAATTTCACTGATATAATATAACGAATTGTTATCAGATTTTAATACTTTTCTGAAGAAATTATATTTTATATAATATGAACCTTGATCAAAACCTGATTGAGTTAAGTTTTGGTCAGGATTTAAAATTATATCATTATTTAATACTGAAAAATCAGATTTAGGGGTAATACTATTTAATAATGGATTCTGATTTTCATCATATATGTTTGTTTCTACATAATCTGAAATAGAATTAAATTTTATATCTAAATAAAAAGATGAGATTATGGTATCATCCTGAGTCAGATATGTTGTCTGAGATTCAAATGTAGAAGAATCAACGGGTTGTATAATTATTTCTGGACTCATTGTATTGATGGAATTGAACCTGTTATGTTAAATGTTTGACCGGTTTGTAAACCAAGAATGGTTATATTTTGCTGCAAATTTGTTTCTCGTAATGTAGAAATTTCTTTTTGAAGAGCCAAAATTTGTTCGTTTGTTTGATTGAAATCTATATAGTCTCCACTAGTTTTAACTAAAAATTCATGTGAATTACTATCTCCATTTTTGGGAATTTGATAAAATATTGAATTATAATTTGAAAAGAAATCATCAACAGATATAATATCACTTAAATCCTCAGCAATAGAAGTTACCCCTAATTCTCTGAATTTGGTATCTATGGTCTTAGTATATGAATTTTTTTCATATACTTTTTTATTTAAATCTACTTTTTCAACCATTTAATATTTTAAAAATAAAATTATTATCTTCAATCATTGTATCTCCCTCTATTAACGATTTGATTAAAATAACGTAATTTCTTTCAGTCTCTAACCCACTCATATTTAACGAAAAATAATTACCTTTACTATCACAACTCAACTTTGTATATTGGTCATCAAAATCTATTACCATTTCATTAGTATCTAAATCTTTTATGGCATAACATGATTGTTCTGGCAAAATATAATTATTTGTATATATTGAAGATGTTTGATACACTCTAGGAGGATAATTAGGTCTTGCATTTACTCTAAATTTATTAATACTGTCAGGATAAAATTTTATAGGATTATTACTTAAACTTATATATGCTTCTGCAGTATTTAAAAACGGTAAACTTCCTGTTTCATATATGGAATCATCCCATTTTATTTCCAAAACCGGAGGATATATAGTATTAGTATCAACAGAATAATATTTAAATGAAGGTTGAGCAGAAGATGATGGATTAAATTCAGATTTAGAATCAAGTTTTATAATTAAACCTTCATTATTTATTTCTATAGAAGAACTAGAAGATATAGACCAAGCTTTAACGATATCTGTTATATTAGCATTTAAATCAAAATATGTTCTTGAATTAAATGATTGAGTAACTAAAATATTAGGAATATAAATATTATCTGAACCAGTAAACCAAGTTCCTCCACCTTTGTTAAAACCAGAATATGAACTAGTTACGTATTGATTTGTGCCATCTACATCCCACAACTTATTCTGCTCATAGTTTTGGTAAAACCAAGACACACCAGATGGATTTAAAGGACTATCTAAATATTGACCATTTCCGTTTCCCCACGAACCCGATATGGGGTAAATTTCTAATTTTGTTTCTTGAGTAATTCCTTCAACTTCAGCAATATATAATCTAAGGTTAGCCTCAAAATTCGAACCACTAACTAAATTACTTAAAACATAATCAATTTCATCTTGATCAAATTTAATTAAACTTCTTGCTACTTGAGAAGACCCATCTAATGATTTTATATTATTTATTTCTAAAATAGAATCCAACCCAACATTCATTTGTGGATATGCTGAATATATAGTTGTATCTTGATTGGGGAATAATCTATAAATGGCCATTAATTATGTTTTAATAATTTGTAAGAAAACCTTTTAAATCTATTTCAGGATACTTCACTTCAAATATTGAAGGATCTAAAGAGGGATATATTATTTTATTTTGAGTAGCAGAATCCATATCATATGCCCAACTAGAATATCCTTGAGTAGTTCCTGCTTTATTAATTATTTTTATATCTTTAACAGATTGAACTCCTTCTACCTTACTTAATAACAAAAACAAATCACCTAAAATTATAGGTTGATTTATTTGCCATTTATTTATATTAAAAAAGTCTTTCAAAGAAGATATACATTTAATTAATATATCACTACTATTATAATTAGGGAGCGATATTATACTAAATTCACATCCTATATTAATTATGAAGGCGTCTTTTATACTTATGGAATCTCCTATACTTCTATTTTGATTTAAATATGTTTTTAAATTTTCTTTTAAAGTACTAGAAGCAATATTTAATTTACTATCAATATTATATGATAAAACATATAAATCTAAATTAGTATCCTTATTACTAGCCGTTGATTTTTTAATAAACGCTTTAGATAAACTTCCATATTTAGAAGGCATACTTAATGCTCTAATTAAATAATCATCCTGGGTAACACTTCTTAATTGAGTGGAAAAATTTGAAATAGAGTTTTGTCTTAATTCTTCTATTGTATCTCCGTCTTGACCCCCACTAGCAGCAAATTCATTATTTGAAGTAATTGAATTAAAAATATATTGAGCTGTGTTAGGATTTAAATTTGATTTCAGAAATTTTACAGTACTCGTATTTATATTAGTTAAATCATTTGAAGGAATATTTGATATAACTCCACCTCCCGTTAAATACCTAACAATTAATGTTATGTTGGAAGGTGCAATCCCATAAGTATTAGTAAATATGAAATTAAGTGGAGAATATGCTGTTGTAAGTTTGTTCTTTTCAAATGGTAATCCTAAACCAACATTTGATGGGTTAGGAACTATTTCTTCATCTATATCTTGTGTTTTACCTGATCCAAATTGTATTTGTAATATAGTCTCATCTAAAAAACGAGTAACAAATCTTCTTTGCACTTGTTTAGTTTTTAAAATATATGGAGAATTGTCTTCGTTTTGAAAATTGTTTGGGTCGTTTAAATTAGTATTCTTAATATTATCATATATTAATTCTTGAGCCAAATAATCAACTTCATACCATATATTACCATCAGAATCAACTATATCAAGAATTTCTGAAATATTATTTCCCTTTATTATTACAGTGGGAAATTCTGTTGGATTACCAAATGAGAATGAAGTCGTATTTATATTTCCAGATATTGCCTTTCTTGTTTTCTTCAATAAAAAATATTGAGGTTGATTATTACTAATTTGATATATATTAATTGAAGTAGGATCAAATGAACTCGAGACAGTAAAATCGACTGGATCTTCTATTATAAAACCTATGTTTGGGTTTGATTTAGAATTAACAGTAGTATTAGAATTTATATTTAATGCATAATCATAATCTGGTACTACTTGATTATTAATAGTTTTAGAAGGAAGTAATTGATAAAAATCCACATTAACGTTTGCTAACCCAGTTGTTTTTGGTTTATAACCATACATATAAGCCAATGCAAAAACATTGTCTGTTTGTCTAGCATATTGTTGGAAATTTTCTTGAATTTGGTTATCCATATAGAAAGACATAACATCTCCTACATATGATGATAATTCTATAAACATATTTCCTATAGAAGCTTCACTAAAATCAGTGTATGAATCCTTAAAGTATGTTTTAGAAAAATTAATAAGACTTGATTTAAATGAATCAAAATCTTTATTTACATATTTTATTTCCTTATTAGTCATTTATGAAAATCCTATAGTTAAAGTATCAGATATGTTTGTATTAGTAATTTTATATTTAATGAATATATTATAGACAGTTATAGAACCTGAAAATGATTGGGTTATATCTAATTCATCTATAATTACATTTGAAAAATATCTATTTATTTTTGATTGAATATCTTCTTTCAAAAAATCTAAATTCCCATCAGTTATTTGAGAAAAAAGATAATTTTTTAACCCAGCACCAAAATTTGGATTTCCTATTCTTTCTCCAGGATTTGTCAATAAATAATTTATTAAATCACTTTTAATAGCATCTTTTGTTTGATAATTTGATTTAAAAACAGCAGAACCATTAAGAGGTAAATTAATACCTATAGCAACTCGTGCTCTAGTATCATTGGGGAATATTTGAATAGGATTAAAAGCCATTATTTTTTACCCATTAAATTCATTATTTGATCCATAGATAATTCTCCTTGTGGTAAATCCCCATTTATAGGATCAATACCAATTGGATTAAATCCACCAGCATTGGGATTATTAAAAGCCTGAGCTGTTTCATTAATTACACTCATATATTTTTGTCTGATTTCTTCAGGGTTTATAGATGTATTTACAGGAGTTTGAATTTGGGGTTTTCCTGAATTATTATTGAATCCACTAAAATCTGGTTTAGAATATCCAGGGTCTACAAATTGTTCTTGTATAGGTATCTTCGGAGAACGAACTGCCTCTAAAAGAATTTCTTTCATTTCTTCTTGAAATACTTCCCTAGCAGCTTCCTTCATTAATTGTTTTAACTCTTTCTTGTCCATAAAACTTATTGTTTATTATAAATATAAAATTACTGAGCTTTTAAGTTGTTACTTTTAATATAAAATTCTAGTTCATCTAATAATACTTGCTCATCAGCACTAAAGGATGGTTCTCCAGAAATCATTATAACTCCTTGAGAATTTTTTGCTATAGCTTGTTTTCGTTTTAAATTACCTACAGCATTTGTCTCTAAAATTTGAGTCGATAATGTGAATCCATTTACTCGTCTTGTTAAAGATGAACCATCAAGATTATCATCATTGTTATTTAATTCATTATCTATTATAGTAAGAGCATCATTTAAACCATCTAAATTAGCATTAGGATCACAAGCTAAAATAAGTGAATCTAATATTTTAAGTAATGCTAATATAAGAGCTATAACAGATTTTACAATTAATAGAGCCATTAATACTGTTATACTAACAGTTGAGAATTTATCTAATATTTTCTTAAGGGCTTCTGCTACAGATGAGAATGTAGTAATGATACCTGTAGTAACTGTTAATGCTGGAATAGGTAATAATAAAATTATTCCAATAGCTACCTGTAAAACTCCTATTAATCCTTGAACTATTCCTACAGCTATTATAAGAACATCTAATGACTTCGACATTTCGTTTAATTGTCGAATTATTTGATTTCTTACTTTAATTAACTCATCTAATTTTTTCTTTGAAGGACAATACCCACTTTTCGATCCCTTAAGAAATTTATTTAATTGATCTATTCCAAAGGCAGCTAATAATGTTAATATAACTGGAAGAATAATATTAATAAGAATTTTTACTTGTTGTTTTATAAAATTAACTAAGGCTTGTTCAGGACTCTTAGGAAGAGTTTTAGTAGCTTTAATAGCAACTGATGAAGCATTTTGTTTAAATTTTATTTTAACATCTTCCATATCCTTTTTTTGGAGTTTCATAGAAACAGGACTTGGATTATTTATTAAATTACCATCTTGTTTAAAGGGGATTATAGAAATTTCACTATATTTATTAGTTGGATCTTTAAATATTATTGAAGGTCTTTCATTTGGTAATCCAGTACTTATTAGGGTTTCTAAGGTAACTTTTAGAGTATATTCTCCTTCTTTATCACTTTTTACGGAAATATTTCTATTTAATCCTTTCGTATTTATCGAAATATCGATTCCAACTAATGGGGTTAAAGATTCATCAGCTACTTTCCCATTTATAGAATAAAGTTTAGTTTCTATTGTAGGAGTAATAACAGGAGAAGGTGGGACTTTTGAACTTATTACAGTTGGTCTTTCATTTTCAAACGTCCATTTATTAATTAATATTTCATTTAATAGAACTCCTTCATCAGAAAAAGATTTAAGACCTTCAATAATTAATTCATGAGAAGGAGAAAATAAAGTAGCAATTATCCATGGGCCTGTTTGAGATATTTCAACAGTATAATTATTTGAAAGAGTATATATATTAATTATATTTGCCATTACACAGTTCTACTTACTTTAGATAACAATTTATCACTATTTATTACATTTAATATATCTGTTAATGTTTCTCTTTGCATACTTAATGGGATATTAGATGGATGGGTGGATGCTTGACCACCAGGCCAATCTTGTAAAGTTCCTTCTAATATCTGAATAACATTAATTAGTGATTGAGTTAAATTACTTATTTGAGATAAAAATTTATTCCCAAGAATTAATTGTTGGTCAGCATCCTTACTTCCTAAATTTACTTTAGTAGAATTTACAGTAAAGGCCTTTTTAGTATTTATACCTACCTCATTATTTGAATTTATACTTACAAATTTTTGCCCACTTAATATAATTCCATTTTCTCTAGCATTAAATATTAATCGACCAGAAGATAATATTATTTGATGCTTGTTGTATTCTCTTGGTAATATAGGAAATTCAGAAAATGAAGAATAATCTTCATATGATGTTTGAATAGGTATTTTTTGTGTGGAAGTAGCATAAAAAGATGACAAATCGTTGTTTATATCTTCTACTTGAGGAATCCAAGCTTCCTCAGATGATTTCAGTGGCTGACCATTTCTTATTATGAAAATTGAATCTCCATTCTCACCTGTTGAAGACCAATTGTTAAAACCATTTTTAGCAGTCGAACCTAGTCTTATACTATTACCAAATCTCCCTTCGAAAATATTATCTCCAGCAAAAGGTAATAAAGGATGTATATTTGTTCTTTCGACAAATGTTCCTCCATTTGTGGGACTATTAAATCCTACTTCAGAATTACTTAAAGGGTTAGGATAAATATTGTGATGCTGATTATTCCATAAGTTAATGGCAGGTAAATAATAATAAGTAGATAAATTACTTATCTCATTTATATCTCTATTAGGTAATTTTAAAATAGAAACAATTTCATTAACTAAAGGATAATTTTTAAAATTTGAAAAATAAGGATAAGCTTTTGATTTTTGAGTATTATTTACAGGTTTATCAAGTAATTCAAATTCAATAATTCCTATACTATTCCATCCACCGTATTCTTTAAATTTAGGATGATTATTATCCAAAACAATATCAGTTACTCGAACAGGAATTAATTTAGAATCTAAATCATTTATTTGTCCAAGTAATCTCACATCATCTTTTTTTAAATCTAAAGACTGGTTTAAACCAGCAAATCCATATTTTTGCATTTATTTCTTTTTTTCTGCTTCTAAAGCTTTCATTTCAGCCATCAATTGTTTCTTTTCAGATTCTGAAATAAATAAGTCATCTCCATTACCACCTGAATTATTATTGAATACTCTTTGAACAATAGTAGCCATCTTAATAAGATGTTCATCATTTTTAACTCCTACTTCCATATATGAAGCAATTAGAGGTACGAGAATAGTAGCATCACTGGTTGTTTTGATTAGAGGTTTTAAATCTACTATTAAACCATGAATCGTCTTCTCTTTATTTTTTTGATTGGAATATATTTCTTCAAGAATATCAGCAAATCTTTTTTTCTTGAATACTATGTTTTCTAATGAACTATCAGCCATGTTTTTTTGTAATCGCGTATTATATTGATTAATAATAGATAATGTTAAATCTCGCGTTTATGCGATAAATAACGTGTGTTTATAATACATATTAATATTTAAAACTTATATAATCATTTTCAAGATAAAAATTGTAATTATGTTTAAATATCCGTTGTAATTTAGTTATTACCTTAGAGATTTGGGAAGTGGTCGTAGGAGAATAATATTTTATATAAAATATATTTT
>Ga0114951_10001317_pt1 | contig 31180 bp, 19 predicted proteins | sample AM7aDNAmetaG_FD_88677 | JGI IMG/M metagenome (GOLD analysis project Ga0114951, IMG submission 88677) | Freshwater microbial communities from Finland to study Microbial Dark Matter (Phase II) - AM7a DNA metaG | ecosystem: Environmental > Aquatic > Freshwater > Lake | place: Finland: Lake Alinen... | reverse complement strand
TAGTCATAATTATAACTGTTCGTACCCTTTTTAACCCAGCGCACCATCGTCTGCTCATTGCCAAAATTAGTCCGGCAGATAAGAGGAATATAAACAACCCGGCTGCCGGTGCCGCTTAAGAGCTGGAAAGACCTGTCAATAAGTTTCCAGTGCTTTTCAGACCAGAGCGGAACATTGTATTCAACGGCCAAAGAATCAGGAGACTGCACAAAGTCCGTAAAGGTGCGGTAATCCTGCGAATCGGGCATCGTCCAATCCGAAACCTCAAGGCTAAGTTTAACTCTTGCCGAGGCGCCGTCCGCCTGAACATTTACTTCGCCGGTGTAAGTACCCGCACTCGCATCTTTTGGCACAATAACAGAGACCCATACGGGGACTACTGCGCGGCCCTTTACCGGAGCCGCCTCTTCGAAAGTTTCCGTTAGAATATCGGCGCCTGCCGGTTCCCGACCGCCGTGTCTATCCCAAAATTTTCCGTAGCGGATTTGCACATTTTTCGCCGGAATGGTGCCGTCTTTTCCGGTCAAAGCACCCGCGGAGGCCTTCACGCTTTTTATACTGCCGGAAGACTCAACTACTATTTTACCGGAGAAACTACCGTTTCTGGCTCCAACCAGGGTAACCGGCTTAATTTCCTTAACAGCTTTCAACGATAACTCATCAGATACAACATCGCTGGTCCAGATCTTGACCTCCGCCGTTAACTTCCCCGGCAGAAAAGCCGCCAGTATTGCCAGAGCTGCCGCCAAATTACATATTCCCTTCTTCATTAAACAACCTCCGGGTAAAATTATTACTTCTTAAGCTTCTTTTCCTCTATCGAGCCCTTTATTGTTTTGATGAGAGCTTCCAATTTGGCTTTTCCTTCTTTATCTAATTTCAGGTCGCTTAAAAAATCAAAGTTAGTATTTACTTTCTTTCTCTTCTTGTAAAGCTCATCCGGATCACCTTTTGTGATTTCCGCCGCCGCGCAGACGGAGATGACCTCGTCCTTGTTGGTCCCCTTGTTTCTTAACAGTTCAAGGACTTTTTCCTTGGGAATACTTGTATTTTTACTTACCGCTTCGGCAACCGGCCCCGAAGAATCGGAAGTTTTACTGCTGGCACCGCCGGTAAGCTTTGCATCTGCTTCGCCTGCAAGAGCAAAGAGTTTCCTTTCCCGCTCCTGCCAGCCGAGAGCAAACCACTCCTCGCCTTTTTGGGATTCCTCTGCTCTCAAAGCACGGGCCGAACCATCCCAGAATCCGGGCAACTTTTTTCCGGCCTTTACCAGCATCCCCCAAATATTCTCTTGAGGATTTCGACTCCCCGGAGCGACTCCCACAAGTTTACGGTCTTCGTCGGTGTTCCAGGCGGTCTTCCACATCGCACGGTGCTGCTCATCGAGTGCGTCCTGACTCCGCTTGGCCAGATCCGAACCAAGTTTGGATTTCTTTGTTCCGTCCAGCAGTGCGTCTTCCAGAAAAATTCTCGCTTCGCAAACCTGTACCCCTTCTTTAAGCGACTCCAAACGCGCCGTAGCTAATGTGCTCTCCGGCCCGGGGGCAAGAAACCAATCGCCTATATCCAGATTGCGCCAGTTGTTTTCCGGATACCGCGAAAATACCGGACCGCCGCGCCCGCCTTTCTTATCTTTCACTGCATACCAAAATTCTGCTGACAACCGCCCAAGCCCGCGCTGTCCTCCTGTAATATTAAAGGCCGGGGCCTCCCGTACACCCAGGCAGGAATACGCATTCATTACAAATCTATCGTAAGCCGAAATCAGCGCCGGACCCTTCCAGCCATACAAACGTCCTTTTTCCGTACTTACATTGTATATCAGATCATAAACGAAAGCGGCATAAGCAATATCTGAAATTTTATATAGTCCTTTTTTCCCTATTAAGACATCCTGGGCGGAGCCGGCGTGACCATGAATAGCCCAGCCCATATCTCCCGCAATATCCTTCCAGAAAGTCTTCCTCTTTACTGGGCCAAAGGTCAGGCATTATTCCCAGCATCGCGGTCTTTTCTATGTCGCGCTTTTTCATCCTTTTCATCACTTCAGTAAACATAGGCTGCCACAGGGACTTACTCGCCGGGTCTTCATAGCGGGGAAGGGTTATTGTGCTCGTGCTATTTGTCACCGGGTCCAAAGCCGTCACACGGGCTCCTTTTCCAAGCAGGTCCTGGCGGTTTTTTCCTGTGGCGTTATTCTTATCCCACAACCCTCTTTCCAGTGACTTTGCAGACATACATATATCCCAGACCAAAAAAATAACCTGTTTGGGCTTGCCCAGGTTCTTCTCGGCTGAGTCCAAATATCTATCAAGAATGGTATAGTCATAATTATAACTGTTCGTACCCTTTTTAACCCAGCGCACCATCGTCTGCTCATTGCCAAAATTAGTCCGGCAGATAAGCGGAACATAAACCACACGGCTGCCGGTACCGCTTAAGAGCTTGAAAGATTTGTCAATAAGTTTCCAGTGCTTTTCAGACCAAAGAGGAACATCATATTCGACAGCCAAAGAATCAGGAGACTGCACAAAATCCGTAAAGGTGCGGTAATCCTGCGAGTCGGGCATCGTCCAGTCCTCGACCTCCATATTAATTTTAACTCTGACCGAAGTACCTTCCGCCTGGACATTTACCTCGCCGGTATAGATTCCCGCGCTCGCATCTTTTGGCACAGTAACAGTTACCCATACAGGCACCACCGTCCGGCCCTTTACGGGAGACGCATCCTGGGGAGTTTCCAAAAGAATATCGGCGCCTGCAGGTTCTCTGCCGCCATGTACATCCCAAAATTTTCCGTAGCGAATTTGTATATTTTGCGCCGGAATAGTGCCGTCTTTTCCGGTCAAAGCGCCCGCAGAGGCCTTTATTCCCTTAACCGCGCCGTTGGATTCAATAACTATTTTTCCCGAGAAACTGCCGTTTCTGGCGCCAACCAGGGTAACCGGTGTCAATTCTTTAACCGCTTTAGGAGATAGTTCATTCGATATGACATCACTAGTCCAGAACTTGACCTGCGCCGCTAACTTACCCGGCAGAAAAGCCCCCAGTATTACTAAAGCCACCACCATCTTACATATTGCCCTCGTCATTTAATACCTCCCGGTTAAATAGTATATATTTTATCTGAAAATACTTCAAATGTTCGAGCTGTTTTCTTTTAAAAATATTATTTTTTCTTTTTTCCTTCTTCCAGAGCGGCTTTAAGCTTTTTTATGAGAGCATCCAGAGCCGCTTTTGCTTCTTTCTCCAGTTTCAGGTCGCTTAAAAAATCAAAGTTAGTATTTACCTTCTTTCTTTTCTTATAAAGCTCTTCCGGCTCCGCTTTTGTTATCTCCGCCGCGGCACAGACAGTTATAACATCCTCCGTTTTTATGCCTTTGGTTTTCAAGAGTTCAAAAACTTTTTCTTTTGCTATGCCCGTATTTTCGCTTACTAAAGTAGCCGTCTGCTCGGCGGTATCAGAACCGACCGAGGCTTTTCTTCCGGATACTTTTACCTCGACTTCGCCCGCAAGAGCAAAGAGCTTCCTTTCTCTATCCTGCCAGCCGAGGGCAAACCACTCCTGGCCCTTCTTCGCCTCTTCGACCTGAACGGGAATAGTGGCTTCGCCTCCATACTTAATTTTTTTGCCGGCCTTAATCAGGGCTGTGATTATTGCCTCAACAGGGTTTCGGGCGTCGCCTACCTGCCCAATAAGCTTCAGATCTTCATCATTGTTCCAAACGGTTTTCCACATCGCACGGTGATGCTCGTCGAGCGCTTCCTGACAGCGCTTAGCCAGATCCGCCCCGAGTTTTGCTTTTTTTCCGCTGTCTAAGAGCGCGTCTTCAAGAAAAATCCTTGCTTCACATTCCTGCATCCCTTCATTTAGGTACTCAAGTCGGACAGTAGATATAGCGCCATCAGGGCCGGGCGCCAGGAACCAGTCTGAGATATCAAGGTTTCTCCAATTGTTTTCAGGATAACGGGCATAGACCGCTCCCGCACGCTCCCCCTTATTGTTCTTCATCGCAGGCCAGAAATCCGCACCCATTCTTCCCCCTCCGCGTTGTCCCCCCGTAATATAGAAGGCCGGAAGAGCGCGGGTGTAGGAACCCGGCGACCGGTTTAATTCCCCGAGCCGCAGATAACAGGTTAAAAGTGCCGGATTTTGCCAGCCGTAGAGCCGGCCCTTATCAGGGTTAACATTATACATCAGGTTATACACATAGGCTGCGTAGCCTATATCGGAGATCTTATACAACCCTTTATTTCCTATCATGACATCTTTTGCCGCGCCAGCGTGCCCGTGAATCGCCCAGGCCAGGCCTCCCGATACATCCTTCCAGAAAGTAACTTCTTCCTTGCTCGGCCAGAGGTCCGGCATAATTCCGAGCATCATAGTCTTTTCCAGCCCGCGCTTCTCCATAAGTTTTTTTACTTCCGTAAACATCGGCTGCCAGAGGGCTTTGCTCGCCGGGTCTTCATAGCGGGGCAGTATCAGAACGCCCGGTTCTTTCGTTGCCGGGTTAAGAACCGTAACGCGGGGGCCCTTGCCCAAAAGTTCTGCGCGGCCCTTGCCGGTAGCATTATCCTTAGACCATAACCCTCTTTCCAGCGACTTCGCGGACATACAGATATCCCAGACCAAAAAAATAACTAATTTCGGCTTGCCCAGATTCTTCTCAGCAGAGTCCAGATATTTTTCCATAACACTATAATCATATTCATATTTATTTTCGCCTTTTTTTATCCAGCGGACCATCGACTGCTCATTGCCGAAGTTGGTCCGGCAGATAAGCGGCACATACAGCGTGCGGCCGCCTGTGGGACTTAAGAACTGAAAAGACCGGTCTATCAGTTTCCAGTGCTTTTCAGACCAGAGCGGGACATTATATTCCACTGCCAGCGTATCGGGGGATTGGACAAAATCCATCCAGGTACGAAAATCCTGGGAGTCGGGTATAGTCCAGTCTTCAACAGAAAGATTAAGCTTAACCCTAACAGGCGAAGCACCCTCGGCTTGCACAGTTACTTCTCCGGTGTATACCCCTGTTTTTGCATCTTTGGGGACCTTAACTGTTACCCACACGGGCAGTACAGTCGGATTGTATCCGTCGGGACTCACCTCCTGCGGCGTTTCCGAAAGAACATCCGGCCTGGTAGGCCAGCCCCATTTTTTCGGAAACCAGGTGGCGTAACGAATTTGTACATTTGAAGCGGGGATGATACCTTCGCTCCCGCTAAGCGCGCCTGCGGAGGCCTTTACTCCCTTTATTATACCGTTTGACTCGACTACGAGTTTACCCGAAAAGCTGCCGTTTCTGGCGCCGACTAAAAGAATAGGTTTCAGTTCTTTAACCGCCTTAGGTAACAACTCATCAGAAGCTACATCGCTGGTCCAGATTTTTACATCAGCTGCCCGAGTTTGGGAAAGAAAAACAATGCCTAGTGTAACCAACACTGCCAGCAACCTAATTAATTTACTCATTGAACCTCTCCTTTCCGGGGATTTTTATATATATTTTGAAAAAAAACCCTTACTTAGTTTCGAGTTTAGCTGCAACCTCACCCGCGAGGGCAAAGAGTTTCTTTTCGCGCTCCTGCCAGCCGACTACAAATAACTCCTGGCCTTTCCTTGCTTCTTCCGCGCGCATGGTGCGGGCAGGTCCTGACCAGTATTCCGGCAGTTTCTTTCCGGCTTTTTCCAGGGCAAACCAGAGAGCTTCCGGCGGATTACGGCAGTTGCCATCCGTCTTTCCTACAAGTTTCAGGTCTTCATCGTTACTCCAGACCGTCTTCCACATAGCATGGTGATGCTCGTCGAGGCCCTCCTGGCAGCGCTTGGCTAAATCAGCACCCAGCTTGAGCTTTTTTCCTGAGGTAAGTAAGGCATCTTCTAAAAATATTCTCGCCTCGCAAACCTGTGTGCCTTCTACAAAAGACTCAAGCCGCGCAGTGGCCAAGGCCCCGTCAGGGCCCGGCGCCAGGAACCAGTCAGCGATATCCAGGTTGCGCCAGTTGTTTTCCGGATAACGCGAGTGGACCGCTCCGCTGCGTTCTCCCTTCTTGTTTTTTACTGCATACCAGAATTCAGCCGACAGTCTGCCCAGGCCCCGCTGCTGGCCGCCGGTAATATTAAAAGCCAGAAGCTGGCGGATATAGGAAGTTGAGGCCGCATTCATTTCAAACCGCTGATAACTGGAAAGTAACGCCGGATTTTGCCAGCCATACAACCGTCCTTTATCCGGGTTAACATTATACACAAGGTTATAGACGAAGGCCGCATAACCAATATCGGCGATCTTGTACAAGCCTTTATTACCTATCATTACATCTTTTGCCGAGCCGGCATGGCCGTGTATCGCCCACGCGCTGCCCCCGGAAATTTCTTTCCAGAAAGCCACTTCTTCTTTGTTGGGCCAGAGATCCGGCATTATGCCAAGCATCATGTTTTTTTCAAGCTCGCGTTTTCTCATTCTTTTTAGCACTTCTGCGAACATCGGCTGCCACAAGGCCTTGCTCGCCGGATCTTCATAGCGGGGTAAGGTGAGGACGCCGGTCTCACTTGTTACCGGATTCAAAAGCGTTACCCGGGGACCCTTCCCGAGGAGTTCCGTCCGGCCCTCTCTTGTGCCCTGTCCTTTATCATTCCCCCATAAACCTCTTTCCAGAGATTTTACCGACATACAAATATCCCAGACCAAAAATATTATTTGTTTTGGTTTACCCAAATTCTTCTCGGCTGAGTCCAGATACCGGTCAAGAATGGTGTAATCATACTCATATTTGTTTTCACCATTTTTAATCCAGCGGACCATCGTCTGCTCATTGCCGAAGTTAGTCCGGCAGATAAGCGGAACATATACCACGCGCCCCCCGGTCGGACTTAAAAGTTTAAAAGAGCGGTCTATCAATTTCCAGTGTTTCTCGGACCAGAGCGGAACATTATATTCCAGGGCCAAAGAATCCGGAGACTGGACAAAATCCGAAAATATACGGTAATCCTGAGAATCCGGCAGGGTCCAATCCTCTACCGAAATATTTAGTTTAACTTTGACAGAAGCGGAGCCGGCGGGTTGCACTGTTATCTCCCCGGAGTAAATGCCCGCCTTCGCATCTTTGGGTACCTTTACGGTTACCCATACGGGGATAATTGCATTGCGGTCCTTTACGGGCGCTGCCTCCGGTGAGGTTTCCATAAGAATGTCCGGGCCTCTGGGTTCTTTATTTCCATGTTTATCCCAGAATTTCCCATAGCGGATTTGAATATTTTGCGCAGGAATGATACCATCTTTGCCGGTCAAAACGCCTGCGGAGGCCTTTACTCCTTTAAGAATAGCGGAGGATTCGACCACGATCTTTCCGGAAAATGTGCCGTTTTTGGCACCCACAAGGGTAACGGCTTTCAATTCTTTCACAGCAGTTCCCGCCATATCATTGGTAATAATATCGCTCGTCCAGACCTGCACTTCCGCAGAGGTCCCCGCTGTGAATAAAACGCTCATTATCCAAAACGCAGCGGCCAATTTAAATATTGATTTTATCACAAAGTAATTTCCTTTTATTTTTAGAATATTCTACCGGTTTAAAGGATTTCCCGGCAGTTTTGGCTCGAGTTTTGAGAGATCAACATTAAACTGGGTCAAAATAGTAGGGACAATATCCGCCTGGGTGCCGTTTTTATTAACTGTTTTGTCGTTTGTAACTAAAAATATTTCCGGCGCATCAAGATGTGATTTCTGCCCTTTGTCAAAACCATGGTCGGCGGTCACATAAATAAGGGTTTTGTCATAAAGTTTTAACTCTCTTAGTTTTTCTATTATTTTTCCTATCCAGGCATCTTCAATGGTAAAGGCCGCCTCATAAGCCCTGGAGCTTTCCCCGAAAGTATGACCTTCCGCATCCGTATCTTTAAAATGCAGGAACATAAAAAATCTTTTTTTCTTATATTTATCCAGGTAACCCAGGGCTCTTGCCCCTACAACGCTCGCAACCTTTGTTTCATCTCCGTCCCAGACATCTATGTTCTTTTTTGCGTTGATATAGGGCTGGGTCATGGTTCCCCACCATTCTTCCGTTTCTTTTTCGGTAAATTCGGCAGGACTGCGGGCGCCCATATACACCGTTTTTCCCATAACCATAATTGTAACAATATTATCCTTGCCCAGAGCTTTTCCCAAGCGCTCACCTATGGTAAGTCCTTCCGGAATAGCGTCGTATTTGGAGTTGGTATACACATTGGTAACTTCTTTGGGAAGCCCGGTAAGCATCTGCGCATGACCCGGCCCCGTCTCGGTTTGATGCCCTTCGATATTTATTTCCACAAGCGCGCCGTTAGTTTTCATTTTAAATAATGCCGGCAGCTTGTCGGCGGCCAGCATGGAATAAAGACGCTCTCTGCGCGCGCCGTCCAGCGAGATTAAAATAGCGTTAACTGTTTCTGCGGATACTGCGGCTATAATTATCAGCCACAGGAAAACAGACCTTAGCAATGCCTTTAGCATGATTTTACTCCTCTATTTTTTACTTCAATTAATTCAAAATGACACTAACCGGCCCGTCCTTCACCCACTATTGCCTCTTTTCCCTGAATCTTCCCTTTCAATTTCTTTGGGCATTCCGATATTTTTAAAATATTCTATTGATTCAACGGTTTGCCTGGCAGTTTTGGCTCAAGTTTCGATAAATCTATATTGAACTGGGTCAATATGGTGGGCACTATATCCGCCTGGGTGCCGTTCTTTTTAACTGTTTTATCATTTGTAGCTAAAAATATATCCGGTGCATCTAAATGCGTTTTCTCCCCCTTGTCAAAGCCATGATCGGCGGTTATATAAATTAGGGTCTTATCGTATATTTTTAAGTCTTTGAGTTTATCAATTATCTTGCCTATCCAGGCGTCTTCTATAACAAAAGCCGCTTCATAAGCTGCGGAGTTTTCCCCGAAAGTATGCCCTACGGCATCAGTGTCCTTAAAATGCAGGAACATAAAAAATCTTTTATCCTTGAATTTTTGCAAATAGGTTATTCCTTTTGCCCCGACAACATCAGTAGCCCGCGCCTCATCTCCAAACCAGAAGTCAATATTCTTTCTCGCATTTATATAGGGCTGAGTCAAATTTCCCCACCAGGAATCCTTTTCAGTTTCCGTGAACTCCGCAGGACTGCGGGCGCCCATATAGCCCATTTTTCCCATGACCATCATAACCACGATATTATCCTTCCCCAGGGCTTTTTTCAACCGCTCACCTATGGTAAGTCCTTCGGGAATGGCGTCATATTTGGGATTGGTATAAACATTGGTAATTTCTTTCGGAAGCCCGGTCAACATCTCGGCATGACCCGGACCGGTCTCGGTCTGATGGCCTTCAACCTTTATTTCTACAAGCGCACCGTTGGTTTTAAATTGTTTCATAGCCGGCAGCTTGTCGGCAGCCAGCATGGAATAGAGACGCTCTCTGCGCGCGCCGTCCAGCGAGATTAAAATAGCGTTAAATGTTTCTGCGGAAACTGCGGCTATGATTACCAGCCACAGCAGAACGGATCTTACAGATGTTTTTAGCATTTTTTTTCTCCTAAAAAATTATTACTTCAATTTATTAATAATGACGCTAACCGGCCCGTCCTTCACAATCACTTCTTTTTCTTTAGACTTTCCGTCCGGAGTAATCCATTTCAAGGTAACCGGCCCGGCCTCAGGCAGACCGACAAAAGCCCCGGCATCTCCGGCTGTAATCGTCCACGCCCCGAAACACCTTTTATCCCGCCATGCGGTTAGAGTAAGCGGCCCGGTATAAGAGCCGGTGGTGGAAAGCCTTGCGGTAACAGACAGTGCCTTATTTTCTACCTTACGCGCAAAAAGCCAGAAATCCCCGTTCTTCATGACTACGGCTGTGTCCAGCGCGCCGTCCCCGTTTGCATCCAGCACACAGAGCTTTTGCTGACCATCCGACGACTCCGGCAGAATCAAACTGGAATCCATCTCCCGGCCGTGCCCAAAACTCCGGAATCCGCGGTTAAAGAATAACTGTGTCGAAATATTCAGATAGGAAATTAAAATATCCTGCCGCCCATCATTGTTAAAATCCCCGACTTGTACATCCGTTCCGTCTTCCTTGGCTATATAGTAAATTTCCCCGGAAAGACTGAGCATATCAATAAATTTTCCTTCCCCGATATTCTGCCAGAGCCTGCATTTCTCTTCACCCGTCACCACAACAATATCAGGCAGGCCGTCTGCGTCAAAATCTCCCAACCTGACACTACTGCCTTTTGTAGCGCCTATCTGAGTTGAAACGGGAGGATTAAATTTAAGCAGGCCTTTTCCTTTGTAATAAAGGGCGCCTGAAGAAAACAACTGTATAAAATCAATAATGCCATCTTTGTCAAAATCAGCAGCCAGACATCTGCCGCCTTCGCCAAAATCCTTGCCCGGAAATGGTCCGTCCACGAGAACTTCTGTTTTTACACTTCCATCCGCCTGGGGAAATATGAGCACGGGTGAGGCTCCCGTTCCGGCCAATAGTGCCGGGCGGGCTTTGTCGCCGGAATCAAGTAGTGCCAGAGAAAAGCATCCCCCTTCTAGCGCTGTACCTGTTTTCAAAACTTTTTTATCAAAGATCCCATCGGCCTTTTGAAACTGGACGCTTAGCTCCTTGCCGTTCCAGCTTACCATATCCGCTTTTCCGTCACCGTTAAGATCTCCCCAGGCATAAATCGAGGAGACCGAATTTAAGCCGGTTTTGACCGTAATATCGTCATAGGTTTTCCCGTTGAATCTGAAGAGCCTATCGCCGCTCTCACAAGCCGCAAAAATATCGGCTTTACCGTTATCCAAAATATCCACGGCCATAAGAGAAGTTACCTTGCCGGTTAGCTTTCCTATCTGAATTTTACCGCCCCACTCCGAACCGATAACCGGAGGAACCGTTGCTTCGGGGTCCTCAATAATATAATCTATCGCGCGCGCAAGCATATCCGTACCACCCGCCCAGGTCCCGAGGAGGTAGTTCTCTGTCTTCTCCATATCCCAGGAATTTTTCTCGGTTTTTTTAAATCCCGCCCATTGCCAGTCCGCATCTTTAAAAGCAAAATGTAAAAAGCCCACAGCCTTCACTCCCAGGCCTTCCACCGCAACATTCTCTACCTGGAAAACACCGACAAAAAATACCGCCTGTTTTTGTCCGTCTTTTATTCTGTTTATAAAGTCCTCGCCCTGCGCATCTATTGAAGCCGCGCCGATATTTAGGGTAATTTCTTTATCCTTTGTGCTGCCTTTAAATACTTTCTGGATAGTAGCTACGGCTTTGCCGTCTTTATCCACGCTCTTAAATTCCAGAAGAAGCACCAGATCTGATTGCTTGACTATATCAACAGGCGTAAAACTGGGGTTTATGAACGCACTGCCGGTACCGCAAAATAGAACCAGTGCGAGAAAACCAAATATCGCCGTCCTGATATTGCTTTTTCCTTTAAACAACTTTACTTTACTGCACCAATCTTGCATAATGCCTCCTTTGATTTTCTTTATATTATTAAGCAGTTTCGAAACCAATTGCGCCCTCCGGCAAATTACGGTTCAAATTTCCGGGCGCCTCTATTTTTAAACAATTAGTGTTAAATAAATGTTTCTCTATGATTTTAGACACTACAAACCTGAAAAATGGTACAAATTTAATATTTTTAATTACTTACCCCCTATTGCTAAAGGTAAAATATCGTCTTCGGTTATGCCTGTCTTGTTTAGAAACGGCTCAAGATTCAAAAGCGCCCGTTGTCCCGCCGGACCATGAGCATCACTGCCAAAGGTAAATTTACAGCCTGCTTTCTTTGCATTTGTTATAAGTCTTACCGGCTCACTTCTAAGAGCAACCGCTGCCGCGTTTATTTCAATAGCTACTTTATTTTTTTTAGCCACGCTGAACATATCAAATAACTCAGTATCAGACAGCGTGCTGATTAACCCGTCAGACCGCCCATGCAAGGGGCCAAATAGCGCGAATGGATGAGCAATTGCCGTCGGAATGCCGCTCTCCACTCCCGAGAGAAACATTTTAACCAGATGCTCGGCCATATCCCTCGGCGCCAGACTCTTGGGTTGGTCAAAATTATCCAGGTGAATATGACTGCACGACAAAAGCACATAACCCAATGTTTTTGCAAATTCTTTAGTTATGCTAAACTTCCCGGGGCCCATAGTATCCGCTTCACAGCCTACAAGCACGCGCACGCCTGTTTTAATCGTTGAAAGATTTTGTTTTAACCTTGTTATCTGATTTTCATCTTGCGGTTTATACCAGTCGTTTGCGGGAATAGAAGGATTCATCCAAAGATGGTCGGCAAATCCAATAGTTTTCATTCCCATCTTCTCGGCCAGGGAGATAATATTCTTCGGTGTCTGCAATTCTTTTTCAACACAGCAACTCGATAAGTAAGTATGTATATGTAAATCGTGCTCTATTTTCATTGTTTAGCTGTCATTTTCATCTTACGGACAAAAGTAAGAACCTTAACTCCTTTCACCAAGTTTTGCGGTGATTTTCTAGCAAACAACTTCTATACTGATCTTTGTAAGATTACTCTGAAAACTCCTTCGGCCCTTCTATATATGTACCGTCAAAACCGGGTAAATTGCCTATACCGGTTTAGTCAAACTAAATCAATTTATAGCATTGTTTGCCATTAAAAAGCAATTCAAATAGACTGCAATTTGGTAATGGTTCAGTCACAGGGCAGGAGTCAGGCTTTAGCCTGCGAAACTGCGCAAGCTAAAGCTTGCGGCTACCAATCTCCGTAGGTGACCGGTTACTGCAATTTCACTGTTTTTACAGTCAGTGCTTATTTAGCTCTTCATTTACGGGTCAACGCCGACCGGGATTTAATAGTTCCTTTAAAAATATTTATTTAGGCAGAGTGGTTTCTGTGCGAAACGGCGAAGCCGGTAGATCGGCGCTGTTGTATAAATTAACTTCAGGATCAGAGCCCCAGCCATAATAGACTTGTTTCGGCTCTGCTATCTTTTCACTCCAAACTGTTACGGAGTCCTTTCCCTCTATTCTGGCTTTTGCCCAAAAAAGTTTGCTATCTGCGCCAGAGACAGCAAAACCTTTGAGTTCATCTGTCGGGGCATCTTTATTGCTTGAAGGATAGGGAACTTTTGCAATCTTAAGGCCGGCGCCGGTATTACTGAACTTTACGGTAATCTTATTTCCCGCGATCATATGCGAGTCATAGAGCGGGCCGGAAAAAATCAGATCTTCTTTGTAGGCGATATGTCTTGCGGCAAGAGCCAGCCGGTAACCGACGCCGGCCTTGGTAGGCGGATGTAGATTGTCCCCATAGCCGATATCAACAGTCACTGCCATCCCCGTATTAGCTGCGGACTTAAGCCCCAGCATCTGCGATTCCCGCACAAAGGACCAGCCGTCCTGGAGCACCGGTTCGGCCTGGCGCTTGCCGTAATTCGGCAGCTGCACGAAAAGAAAGGGAAAATCTCCCTGGCCCCAATGACTGCGCCAGTCTTTTATCATCAACGGAAAAAGTTTCCGGTAAAGCCCGGGTTTTCCGGCATTTGATTCCCCCTGATACCATACGACTCCCTTGATACCGAAAGGTATCAGCGGATGGATCATACCGTTAAAAAGTACCGTCGGGAAAGAGGTGGAACCGTCAGGATCGAGAGGCTCGGGTTTAGCAGGTTGTTTGGGACGCGGAGGTACAGGGGTCTTTTTCTGCTGGGCGGCCCAGCTGTCAGCGAACCATTTTTTCAGGCTCTCCTTGTATTCCATTCCGCATTCCTTCATCCATTTTTCGTGTTCAGCGCGGACGGCATCGAGATTACCCAGCACCTTGTCCAGATCAACAAATCCATTTTTTAATTCAGGATCAGAAGACAGCGCGTCAAGGCTGGTCCAGGCCTGAGCCGGAGTGCCTCCCGAATGAGAACCTATCATACCAAGCGGGATCTTTTGTGTTTCAAGAATATTTTTTGCAAAGAAAAACCCGACTGCCGAAAAACGGGCCGCCGTTTCGGGCGTGCATAATTCCCATTTACCTTTGCAATCATCAAGCGGTTTCAGGGAGGGCAGCTGAGGGACATTAAAAAATCTTACGGAAGGGTATTTTGCCGAGGTTGCCGCTTCTTTTCCGTCTATTGTCTCACTCGCCCGTAAAGCCATATTCGATTGGCCGCTGCATACCCACACATCACCTATGAGAACATCTTTGAAAACCAATTTTCCGGAGATTCCGGAGACTGTCGCCTCAATAGGCTTTTCTGACGCTTTTAAGCCGGTTAATTTCACCAACCATTTGCCATCATCCCCGGCTTTTGCTTTGCCGGTTACCAAGCCGGCGGTTACTGTGATTTCCTCATTGGCCCCCGCGGTTCCCCAAAAAACTGTTGCGGCTCCGCTTTGAAGCACCATATGATCTCCGAAAATTGCCGGAAGTTTTATTTCAGCGGCAGAGAACTGGGAACAAAAGGTTCCGATCAATGCCAAACCAGCACACCGTGAAAAAAAATAAAAGAATTTATGCCTTTTCATATAGTATTTCCTCCTTTAAATATAAAAGCAAACTGAATTTGCAAAAACAGCTGATTAAAATCCGGTCTTCAAGATTTCTTTAGCAGGCCCCGGGAACAACCGGAGCCGGATTTGGTCTCATTTTTTATACGCTATCTTTCCTGCTTTTTTATGTCCGACTACATCCGTAAGCGTGTATAAATAAATGCCATTGGGCAAATAATTGCCATCACTGTCTCTCCCGTCCCAATTAATAAAACCAATATTCCCGAAGTCTTCCTCCTTTAAAGTCCTGAGCAATTGTCCGGAAATATCAAAAATACTAAAAACCGAGTTGCCCGGCAGATTTCTTACTTTAAAAGTCCCGTTTACGCCGGACAAAGGAGTATAGGGATTAGGATACGGCACCACAATATCAAAGGGATTGATATCTTTGCTGCCGCTTTTCGAGGCTCCCCCGGCATAAATAGTATAGAGGGGATCGCCGACAAAGGTCATCATCCAGTCCGATGAATATGAGGGGTTCATTGCCGTTGAGGCATAACAGGCATCCGCAAAATTAAATTTTTTGGTGGTGGATAAAAACCTGTTATAAAAAACATCGAACATCATATATCCCCAGGTAAAAGGTTCCGCAACCGTGCCGGCCGTACCGGTTATGCCATGATTTAGCATTCCGGTTACCCAGCTGTTCCCGGTCCTTATCGAGGCCGCGGTCCAGGAATACAAATGAAAGCCGATTGCCCCGGTCTGCCAGTCAAAAACATCTTCATAGGTCCCGACATACCAGCCGCTATACCAGATGGCTTTTTTACAATGTGTCACGCCTGTGGTAGCATTCCCGAATCTCTCAGGATGCGTATCTTTAACGGAGTTCCATCCTGCGGCTTGCATTTCATCATAACAGCGGAGTATCGCGTTATTGGTTGAATTATATCCGCCGCCATCCTCCGCCTGGATGGTATTGTTCCCATCCACATATCCTGTATAAGTTGGTGGAGGCGGAATAAGAGATTTTTCCGCGAGCATTGCTTTGTCTACCAGACCTTTGGCAATATCAGAAGTTGGCCCGTCAATTCTTGTTACAAAATAGTAAGGCGCCCCGTTATTATTGAAAGTATTGTCAGTTCTAACGATATCCATATTTCTGCAGGGATTGGTTCTTCCGATGGAACGATATACCGGCCGGGCTGTAAAAGGATCCGTTAGAAATGAATCCACACTCCTGTAGGTATCACCCGGATAGGAATAACCGCTTGTTACCAGAGAATCAAACTTGACAGGAATACCATAGCACATTACAATATACAAAATCTTGGATTTTAGCCCGGAAGTCTCCAGATAATTTTTTACCTGGTCTCTTATGTTCGTTTCATATTCGACTGCGGTGCAAGTCTCGGTTGTAGTGCAGGTTATCTGCAAAAAATTTGTTTCAGGAACACCTCTTTTTGACTGATAATACCTTCCAACATCACTTGAAGCCGTGGAATTACTATTCACGACTATAAGTACTTTTTCCGGAGTTTTTGAATCATAAGCAAAACCTTCGGACCAAAAACCAGCGAAAATTACGATCATAATTAAAATCTTCTTCATTTCAAGCCCTCCTAAGAATTATCCCGCCCTAAATAGCGGTCTCCAGATCTGCTTTCAGCCCGGTGTTTTATCTTTCACCGTATTCAATTTCAAAAATAATATTTCCGCTACTCTTGATACTTTGTATTTCAAAAATAACTGTTCCGTCTTTTCCCTCGAAATAGGGAAGGATTTCGCCGGATTTTTCTAAATAAGCTTTACTTATTTTTCGGGAAGAAGGCAGAAGAAGATTTATTTTCACTTCTTCAACCGTGTTTTCCGAATTATTGGTTATCTTAACTGTTGTCCGGCCGGCACCTGTTTGAACACTGGAAATTTCGGCTCCGGCAGAACGCTTAAGCGCCCAGTCTCTCGCTTCCGAAAATGAGGCAATCCAGACATCTTTTCCTTTAACATAATCAATAAACTTGGAGATAACATCAATGTATTTTTCCTCGGCCATTAATTGCGTATGAAAAGAATAGTAGTAAAGTCCGCCTATTTTATAAATACTATCGAAATCCCGTTTGAGCAGCTCCAGCATCTTTGTTTTGTCCTGCATCTTATATCTTTCAAGAAGATCATAATCATCATTGCCTGTTTTTGGGAACTTAACAAAGAGTTTTTGTTTTTCCCCGGAACTCCGTTGTTTTTGAAAAGGTATTATTTCGGGACCGGCCTGCTTAAGGTCATCTCCGGCCATGTAAACATAATTTAAGGTTTGCAGCGCCCGTAAAGTATTATCGTCATATATAGCTTCCGGCGGGCGGAAACCCCTTACTTTTCTTCCGCTGAGGCTCTCCAGGATAGAGCGGCCCTTTTTCAATCTCTCTGTCTGCATCTCCAGGCTCTGACCCCGGTACACCTCAACTCCGTGAAGCCCGATCTCAAATTTATCCCGGGAATAAATGGCGGCAAATACCTTGTCATATTCACTTGCAAGCTCCGGCACGCAGAAAAAAGTGGCGGAAATATCTTTTTTTCTAAGGAGAGAAACAGTATTTAACGCATTTTGAAATCTATCTTCGGTATCCTGGGCAAAAATAGCAGCGGCTCTTTCCCCTTTTGGCCAGCGGTCTATATAAATTTGCGGCCGGAAAGACACATAATTCAAAATATCATCTATTAGCTTCCGGCAGGCGGCCTGATCGAGAGGATTGCCGGTTACCGATCCCATGAGAAATCCCAGCCATACGAACCGCGCTTTGAAATAATTGCCGTGAGCCATTCCTGTTTCCCCGGCTGACAATTTATTCTCATAAATGACCGGGGTAGATTCCCAGTATCCGTCTATTTCGGGGCCGTTTTCGGAAATATTGGCGGCGAGGGGCCTGTTATAGGTATTAACCTCCAGCCTGAAGCCGGGCTCAATGTCTTTAAAAAGACTGCCGGTTCCGTCAAAAATAATATGCGCGGTCCCGCCCCCCTTCTCTTCTTCTTTTAGCTCCTTAAAAGAACATCCTCCCATAATTTTGCTCAAGTAAGAGATGTCCCGCCAATTGCCCTTTCCATCGCGGGCACCGGTAAAGCCGTCCAGAATCAGCCCTTTTTCCCCGGAGGCGGCAAACCTGTTTATCTTCTCTATTTCGCCGTCCGAAAGACAAAGTGCGAAAGGCAGGATCAAGATGTCGTAAACATCAAGATTTGTATTTATAAATTCATCCTGGGTAACAACTTCACCTGAAACATTGCTTTGCGTCAGGAAATTAATCCACATAGCCGAGAGCTGTTCATTTTTTGTTTTATTAAAATATTTAGCCGTGGAGGTGGCTTCTAAAACTAATATTTTTTTGTTAAATTTGACCGGGGAAAGAGCCTTAAGCGCAGGTGCAGAGAGATTATCAAAAGTCCCGAAATATAAGTCTCTTTTCACTCTGTTGTTAAATATAAAATAAGAGCAAAAAAGCACTGCTAAAATCAAAACAAAGGACACGGACTTAACAAAAAACATGTCAACTGTTTTGTTAGTTTTCATTTCGCCTGTCCTCCGGTTTTAATTATAGCCTCGCAGCCACGGGGAAACCTACTCCCCGTTTTTTGGGTGCAATTACTTTAGCCCTTATGCTTGTAATACTTTTCATTTCTATTCTAAACTTTTTTCCCGGCATCTTCAATAATTTAACTTCGGCTGAGGTAACGGGTCAGTCACAGGATAGGAGTCAGGCTTTAGCCTGTAAAACTGCGCAAGCTAAAGATTGAGGTTACCAATTTCCGTAGTTGACGGACCGTTTACCTGCTGAGAAACACCTTTAAAATTTAAAACTTGCCCGCAGGAGAGACCTTACCACTGCACCAAATGAAACATAACCAAAATCCTTCCAGTCAAAATAGCCGTCTACAAGTTCTTTCCCCGCAGATGCAAAAACAGGAATTAAAACAGGCAGAAGTATCTCATCGTTTTTTTGGATTATAAATACCAGCTCGGCAGCCATATAACCGGCAGCAAAATCAACGAGCTTAGCGTGTTCCAGGGTAAGACTGCCGAAGTGAAGCTCTTCTACGCCGGAAACAGAAACTCTTACTGCCGCACCAAGCCCTGTACAGGCAAGGTCTTTCCAGTCAAAAACACTGTCTACTATTTCTTTTCCGGTGCCTATTGCGGTTGGGAGAAGTAGTGGAAGAAGCGCATTATTATTTTTCTGAATGGTAAAAGCAGCGTCCGATAGCAGGTACCCGGCAGTAAAATGTAGAAATTTATCGTAGCCAAAAAAAGCACTCTCGTCTTGAAGCGCTCTTGCGTCAGAAAATGACAAAATAAATATTGCCCCTGCTAAGGCAAGAAAAACTTTCAATTTGGCTCCGAAATACCAGAGAATAAGTTTTTCCTTAAGCCGCATTTATAATTATTTTAAAATATCCGGCTTTGGTGTAACCAGAGATCTTGGAATTTTGTCCGCGCAAAACATTTTGGTAAGCAGGATCAAAAAGCCCTTCCCCATTCTGGCTTGCGCTTCCGGGGTGTTGGGATGTATCAGGTCTTTATTGGAATTGTATTCCGGGCATAATTTTCTATAAGTTTTCCCCTTATGTTCAAACGAACAAACGGTTCCGTCCGGCCGGGTAGACACAATATCGCGCATATCAAAAATGGCGATTTTGCCATAATATTTTTTAATGACTTTTTCGCTAAAATCCCCGCCGCGAACATTCCAGTCGCTGGCCTCCGGCTGTTCTTTGCCTCTTAAATCCATTCCGCTGGCACCCACATTATGCGTGGAGATTGCGAACTTGACATTCGGGTAGTCCCGGATAAGCCCGTCAAGAATCGGAAAATACGCCTCATCCATGCTTTCTTTGTCCCCTATATAATAAAGGGTTTGTAGGCCGCCGTCTATTTTCTTCCCAAAACTCCAGGGTTCCTTTCTTATAAAATCATCAAAAAATTGCCATCTTTTCGGCACCGAGTCGAAAATAAAATTCAGTATCTTTGGCTCCTTAAAAACATCGTCGGTCAAAACCATGTCTTTAGAATTTACCCTTTTATTGCCGGTGCCCTCCCAGGTAAGTTTAGTTTTAAAATCTTTTTGCCGCGAAATATACGACCCGATAACCAGCCCCCAGGATCTGCTGCCATATAATATTTTTTTTGTCTTTAATATCTCCATGCACTCTTCGGTAACAATCCCAAACTCATGATCCACGGAGTAAGCCCCTACATAGATCGGCGCAGCCGTCTTGACTTCCTCTTTGCCGTACCCTTTAACCAAAGCAAAACAAATAAAGGCCGCAAGAAAAACCAATACCCGTATTCTAAAATTACGCATATTCTACCTCCTTTTATACAGGACTTTTATTACTTTGTAAAAAATAATAAATTCAAATCCTCATCATAATAGTAATCAAAACCAAGAAATTGTTTTATTACCTCAACCGAAACATAGGCAACTTTTTTTTCTGTTATTACGACTTTTTCAGTCGGTACTTTCAGGCTCCGGGGGTCATAGAATAACTCGACTTTTTGGGAGTTCAAAACCGCTCCGCCGCCGATAAAGCCCATAAAAACTTTCGCATTAACAAACCACTTATCATCTATTTTTTTAGCGGTACTAACATTGCCGGCGGCCTGGCCGGAAGGCAGTTCCCCGTAAACCACAAAGTGCGCCACTCCGTACCGACCCGGAAGCAGAGCAAAAGTGCTGTTTGCGCTGTTTTCCTTGTCTATACTGTAATTATCCAATAAAGTACCGTCTTGCTTGTAAGCTTTAATGGTCAGGGTGTTATTCTTGACCTCTACTGCTTGATAGCAGGGTTGGTCCTGCGGGTCGTAGAAAAATGCGTCCCATACTTTTTTTGAAAGATCGCTATAATAATCACCGCCGCCTCGGCCGGTCGTATAATAAACTGTGCCGTCTTTGGGACTGGAATACAATTTTCCCTGCCGTATTGGGTAGGTTCTAGCGACTCCGTGTTCGTGCCCGTTAAAAACCACATCCACATGATATTTGTCAAAGATGGGACAGAATGTTTTTTTCACGGCTTCGTTCGTCCGGGAGGGCCTGTTATAGTAGGGGGCTCTGTGGAAAAATACCAGCTTCCAGGTTTTACTCGTGGCCGCCAGGTCCGCCTCCAGCCAGTTAAGCTGACTGTGTGCCGCTTCTTCCGTGCCATAAACCTGTTCGCTGTTTAAGACAACTATATGTGAATTGCCATAGTCATAGGAATATGCCTGGCCTTTTATTTCTTTAGGGCCGTTTTGAGGAACCGGCAGTTGTTCCATTAGATAGACCGGTATGAACGAGTTGGCTGCGGGCGCTTCTCCTACCCCGTCATGATTCCCGATTACGGGCATTTCCGGAATCATATCGATTACTCCTTTTGCCGCTTCAAGCCAGTTGTTCCAATGCGGATAACTCATCCCCTGTTGTGTGAGGTCGCCCATATTTATCATAAATTTGGCTTCATTATGTGTAGCGTAGGCCTTAGTAACATTTTCGTGCCAAGGAGAATAATCGGGGATCTTACTTTCACTCTGACTGTCCCCGAAGACAAGGAAACTGAAAGGTTTTTTTTCCGCAATTCCCGTAGAAAAGGAGCCCTCCTGTCCGGGCATAGTTCCGGAAAAGACCTTATAAACATAGCGCGTATCCGGTTTAAGATTTTTCAAAGTTACCGTAAAGATATTAAAACTTCCCTGCTTGTCTCCTGTAACGGTGCTGAATTTCCTGACCGACGCTTTTTCTGATAAAAAAACGCTCTTTAAATCATCGGCTTCCCGGTACCGGACTTCCCCGCTATTTACGGCTGTTGAACTGCGCCAGGTTATAGTTTGTGTGGTCTTCGGATCCCCGGTCCAGGAGAGCACTATATGGTCCGGGCTTAGGGTTGCGTTCAGATTTTCATTTATTGCGGGACTGTCGAAATCAGCCTTTAACACCCCGGCAAGAATTAGTAGACAGAGCACAAACTGTAAAAGAAACTGCTTTGCAAATTTTGGCATTTGTTTACATCCTTTTACGGCATATTTTTTTCGACACAACCTAAAATAGGCTTTTCAACATCATGGCTTAAAGCCCCGCCTGAAACTTCATACCCGCCTTCCGGTATTGAAGAATCCGGGCAGAGATAACCCAGGTAATCATTGGTATAACCCAGGGCAAAGGTGTTTTTGTATTTTGACATTTTTTTTATCTTAAAGCCTATTTCAACCAGAGGTTCTCCCGGCAGGGTAACCAGCAGGACCTCGTCTATGTTAAGCATGTCGACTTCGGTCTTTATTTTGTTGCTTAACTCTTTAAATCTCATTTTGTGTTTTTCCCCGAGTTCCTTTCTAACATTAAAACTTACTTCATTTCTACAGAATTTTACTTTTTTTACTTCCTGCGTTTCAATTGTTTTCAAAACTTTTATCACTTCTTTGCCGAGAGTTTCCCCTGCTTTTTGCGCCACGGTAAAATCAGCAGAAAGACAGTCATACGGATTGGTATCCGCGCCCGCGCCGGTGGTATAAAATACATTAACACCTTTAATATTGCTTTGCACATAGTCCCGGAGATAACCGACAAAATCCGGAGAAGCATGCATATTTGAAGGCCCCATAGTTACGGGATGGCAGGAATAATTTACCAGCACGGCGATAGTTTCGCCTTTTTCATTTTCAAATTTTACCACGCCTACCTCTTTGTCCGTAGGGCCTTTATGTTTCTTCTCAACATCCGTCCAGTCATTTACGCACACTCCGTTGGTAACAACTCTCCGGCAGTGCCCGATATCGGAAATACCCTTGCCGGCTCCCGCCTTTACTTTAATAAAATTGATTAACGAGTTTTTTACCGCTTTAGCAATGGTATTTGTAACCGCTTCAGAAAATTCCTTATCGCGCTCAAAAACCGACAGGCTGTTGTCGTCTCCGCCGGCGATACTGGTTGAATGGGAGTGAGAACAGGCCAGAATTATTTCGTGGGGGACTTTTTTTCTTACTTCTTCTATATATCTATATCCCAGGCCGATAAGGTCCAGTGTCACCAGTGATAAAACAACTTTCCCGTCAAATTTGAATGTGAGCACTTTCGCCAGCAGCGGTTCCTTCGTTCCAAGGTTCGCTCTTTTATCGGGATTCGGGTATCCAATTAGAGCTTTTCCTTTCCTGAACTGGATCCTCTCAACAGCCATTCCTATCTCTAAGCCCATAGTGCTTCTCCTTTTTAAAGTCATCCTTACTAAAAGCCCTTATGTCTCAACAGTTTCCTTTATCTCACAAAAGAGTAGAACTTTCAAGCCCCAAATCGGTACTGTCAACCGCCCGCCGGAGACAAATGCAATTCAATATTAAAAGCGGTTTATCTTCCGCAATTCAGCGGCCTTCCCGGCTTCAGCGACAATACTCCAGGTCCCATCCATAGGCGCATCAAAAATAACATAGCGGACGCCTTCCTTTACCGTATCTTTGACCTCAAGCCGTTTCCCGCCGATCTCCACTTCAAAACTCTTCCATTCTGCGGGGATATAGGCCTGCACCGTCACCGGAGCGTGGGGAGCCGTTTTACCGTCTTTCAATTTCGGCTGAAAAATATAACCGCTGCGGCGGACATGACAGATGTTTAAAATAACCTCCAGGTTTTTTTCCTGCTGCAGAAGTTGCGGTGGCGCAGAACAGGCCGCATCCCCGGCAAATAAAGGACCCGTGACCGGATTTACGGTAAAAGGCGATGCAGGAAATCCGGAGCTGCTAAATAATGTTTCATGCGGGTTCTGGCTTTCGCCATAGGAAACGGTCTCAAGGTCCGGAATTTCGGGATGGGATATTTCAACGGTGTCCTTTCCCGTAAGTTTTACCTGACCCCATTTCATTAAACCTGATTTTCCTTTAAGAATAAAACCGCTGATACTTTCTATGGAGGGACTGTAAATAAGGCCATCGCCGGCCATTTCGAAACGGACCAACGCCTTCTTGCCTTCTATTTTTGCTTCCACCATCCTTGGCCCGGTATACAAATGCTTCTGGCCATAAGTCACCGTTAGTGCCGCCAATGCCAAACGCCGGCCTCCTTCGGCTTTTTGTGTCCAGTGAACCTGCTCGTCGCCCAGATCATAAAAATCCACCAGCGCTACATGTTTGTCCTCGCCAAATAATTTTAGTGCCTTCCGTATCTCCACATTTGTGCCTGAGCAATAAAACCAGGAACGCAGCGGTTTTAACGGCGGCGGCTGGGTCGTTTGCCGGCCCAAAGTACCCCAGATAAAATCAAACTCCTGGCCAAAAAGCCCGCGCCATTGTTTTATCATTGCCACCAGGCGTTCCCCATAGGGCCCGCCGGGACCGGCCTCACCCTGATGCCAGATAACCCCGCGAAAAGAAAGTGGAGCCAGTGGGTGGATACGGGTGTTATAGAGCACAGTAGGAAAATTAAGTACATCCAGTGTTCCGGGCCATAACCCCTTCTTTGTTTCGCGCCAGGCAGTTTCGACCTCTTTGAACTCCTTCCAGGATTTAGCCTTTCCTTTGGATTTCGAGAATCTTTCCTCACTATAGGAAAAGAATTCCTGATAAAAGTTGGCTGATTTATTTTTATTACCCGGAAAACTTTCCAGTGTATCTTTCGCCATCCAGGCGGACTGATTTGTCCCGGCAACAGCCACAATTATGATTCCCACGGGTACATTAAGCTTATCACTGAGCTCCCTTGCAAAATATAAAGGCAGGCTGGCCAAAACAGGTAAATTGCCGTCTTTAAGCAGCTGCCAGGATGTGTCGCGTTTTATCTCCTCAGCATCGGCAAGCGGTTCAAGAGAAACACCTGAGCCAAATGCGGTAAATCTAATCTCCGGTTTTTCTCCTTTGGTGCGGGAAGAACTATAACGGGGATAGAGCCCCGTCTCAGCATCCGGTCCGGCAGCCACCATATTTGACTGCCCGGCAGCAATCCAAACTTCCCCGACAAGAACATTCTTACGGTTAATAACAGTGTTCCCTATTACTACTTCAAGGTTACGCCCCTCACTGCCGGCAACCATCGGGTCAAGCATTGTCTTCCAATAGCCCTGGTTGTCGGTTTTGGCTTCTTTTTTTTGCCCGCCAAAATTAACCTTGACCGGCGCACCCGGTTTAGCCCAGCCCCAAACCGGGACGGGTTTTTCCCGCTGCAAGACCATATTGTCCTGAAAAATACTTGCGAGATTCTCTTCGGCCCTGGCAGGAAAAGAGCCTGCCGGCAGCAGCAAGAAGATGGCAAAGCAATACCAAAGAAATACTTTTTGAGCAAAACCTTTTTTTTGCACTTTAGCTCCCCTTATATTATTTTGCATATCCTTCCGGTTTTCCATTTTAAAATACCTCCAACTTACTTACTGGTTTTTTTTACCTTTTCTATTACAAATTCCAGAGCGTCCACGGTATCTTTATAGTTTGTCGAATGGCCCGTGTTTTCTCTGTGTATAGATAGAACATTAGAGCCTTTAACTCCCTGCAGCAGTTTTATCAGACGAAGCGCGCTCTCCGGCGGCACTGAGGTATCCTTACCTCCGGTGGTAATGGCTACCGGCATCATTAAGCTTTTATAATTTAATTCCGCGCTTCTTTTTTTATATTCTTCAGGTCTGTTTTTCTTATCCCCGCCGTAGGATTTAGCTATCGCATCCTGAAAGTTGGTATATTCTACCATATTTGCCATAGGATTTTGCGCCGAGACCCCGTCCACAAGGCCCGGATGGAGCGACGCAAAGATCAAGACCGAAGTTCCTCCCATCGAGCCGCCGACAAATATGACCTTACCTATCTTGTATTTTTTCTTTAATTCTTCGAGAAGCTGGACCACATCGGCCTCCGCTTTAGGCCCCATCCAGGAGGTTGGTGCCCGGTAATCAGGAGAAACAAATATCATATTGTGTTTTTCGGCAACATCCCTCGCTCCCTTGCACTCGTCCCTTTTATCCTTGGCATACTGGTTACGATCAGAGCCATGTCCGTGGAGCGCTATCATAAGGTCGTGCTGTTTAGCGGCATCAAATTTATCCGGAAGGAGTTCGATATATTGCTGCTTCGAATTATCCAGTTTTGAAACAAAACTCTCGTCTTTCGGTTCCGAAAATCCCATAAGAATCAATCCTCCCAGAATTAAAAATCCAAGGCCTTTTCTTTTCATTTTTTTCTCCCGTTATATACTGATTAGAAAAACAAGCTTTGCCTCTCCTTTAAAATCTTTAACAATTACAACCTCTTCTTCCTTGTCATAGCAGCCCCCCTGCACGCCGGCTATTTCAAGACCGGAAGGGATTTTTATATTTATCGCTTTCGGCTTTCTCTTTGAAGAACATTTGATATACATCGTTATAAAGCCTGACTTTATTTTCGATTCTATTTTGAAATTCAATTCTCCGAAATAACTTTTTACTTTTTTTACTTCGATGACCTTTCCGTCTTCAAACCATTTTAACGGTGCTCCATAAAGCAAATTAAGCGACTCGCCGTCTTCTATATATAACATCCAGCGGCAATACATTAAAAACCAGCCTTCTTCATGGGTTTTGTGGGGGCTTACCCTAAAAAGATGCTCCCAGAAAGAATAAGTTTCCCTGTCCGCAAGCGCAGCAACGGTATTGTAAAAAGCCTTTAGATATTCCTTTGTTTCTCCCCGTTTTAGATGTACCCAGGGATGCGGGCTGTAATACGGCTGGCTGAAGGCAGAGTTTCTCTGATAAAGTAACTCTGCAGAGAAATTCAAGATGGCTTCCGCAATTTTTTCTTTCGGGTCCAGCACCTCGCAAAAAACAGAATACAGCGGCCCGAGAATATCTCTTATGTAGGCCCCGTGCGAGTAGAGGATATTTTTTTTATCGGCATAAAGCGCGCAGGGCCCTGTCATCTCCGGCCAGGTCGGACAGGTCCGGCCCCAGTTGCCGTCGCTCAAGGGCACGACCGGCGAATCAGCAATTGATTCGTTCAATGCAGCTATTATGTATCTTTTTAATTCTTTGGCTTCTTTTAAAACTTTCGCGGCTGCCTTTTTGTCAATATCCTCTAACATCCGGCCGGTATGTTTCAAACCCAAATAGGCGTAGCCGTTTAGCATAAAAGAGTGGAAAGGGTCTTCGGGGTCGGCGCATTTTCCCGAAATCATACCGTAGCCCCGGCCTAAAAGCTCCTTACCCAAATTCCTCGCACGCCAGGCGCTCATAAACTCGCAGGCAAGCAAGACCTTGTCTTTGATTTTTTTCGCCCAGACGGTATCTTTTGTATAGGCATAGTGAATCCCTATGTTCCAAAGCACCGCGCCGGTCTCTATGGTGTACCGGTCATAGTTCATAAGCTCCCCGTTCTCATGTTGTTTCTCAAGAAAATATTCCAGACATCTTCTTGCGGTATCGTGCAGGCCCAAAGAATCATAAAATTGTATTATATGCGAGCTCTCAGTTCCTATGGGCGAATAAACGCCTACACAGGCGGCAAGCGCTCCGGTAGCTCCTTTACCGTAGGTTACGATATTTAGATGAGCAAGTCCCGCTTTTATCATTTCATTTATGCGCTTTTCCGGAACATTTAGCTGTCCGCCGGCGCTTAATATTTTATTCCAAAAGTTTTTACAATTTCGAAAGGCTTTTTCAAAATCAATTTTTGCCAATTTTTCCGCGCGCGCTTTAGATAACGGCGCATGGGGAACCCGGGCAAGAAAAACGGCTTTTTCCCCCGGCTTAAGCAGAATTGCATTTTCCCTTTCAGCAAGAGGTTCTCCGTTCAAAGAAGAAACACTGAAAATGCGCCCAACTGAATAGGCGGAAAACCCTGTTTTTCTCTCTAACTGCCAGTTAATTTTCGTATACTGGCCCGTGGTCTCGGGAATGAGCGCCTGGAACCAGGCATAGCGCGGGACCTCAGAGGTATTCACGGCCTCTATCTTTAAAAACAGCACTGTTTCTTCCTTCGCGGGCGATTCCTTCTTTAAAATTTCGTCACACTGGCTTTTTTCTTTATCCGTAATAACAATACCGCCGCTATTCCTGTCCGCCACCAGATAATGTGTACCGCTAATATTTTTTGTGTTCAGATTTCCGCTTTCCGCCGAAACAAAGGCCTGCACTCTATACTTTATGCTTTCATCTGTATATTCGGCGCTGACCATAGGCAGAAAACCGTCCTCAAGCCTTTTTACAAGATTATGGGTAACACCTATTCCCCGGCCCAGAGAAAAACAATATACTACTGCGTTTTTGCCCGTATCAGGTAAAACCACATTCCGGGAGTGATCTTTCGGCTGGATCCAGTTCCAGGCGCTATTACCGTCCTCGTTTACAAAGCCCACCTCAAAATTACGCATATCCTGTCTGCCGGTCCCGAGCCAGGCCGGACAGACCATTTTTCTCACATTTTTAGAAGCGTTACTAAAGTCTTCCTCCGGTTCTTCTTTGATCCGGTCAAGATAGGTCTTCTGCTTCCGGCCGGCCACTTCTTTTTCGATATCGGTATAACTTCTCTTATCTCCACCGGGTAAAACGCAGGCTTTGGCTTCGGGAATAATCACCGGGAAATCACTGCTCACATCTTTTAAAAAGAAACTGAATGGTTTTAATTTGGTTTTGATATTCAGAATGGGCTTTTCGGCGCTCAATTTGAAATCAAAACCCTTAATAGTAACCGCCAGCCTGCAGGGGCCTTTGGTTTTAAAAATAAAATAATTTTTTTTGACCGTGCCCCGCCCTTTGACAATTTTAAGCCCTGCCAGGAGGCCGTTTTTAATTTCAATACGGCCTCCCGGCTTAGCCTGCATCCATTCTATTTCAAATATTTTTTTCATAACTTTACCTCTATTTAAAATTTTCCATTCTGGACCAACCGCCGTAAATAAACTGAGTCAGAGTGCGTTGCGCCAGGCCGTAGTTAATAAAATCTTCCGGCCTGAGACCGGTTGGTTCATAAGCCTTCACAAATTCAGGAAATTTTTGTAAACGCCCGAGGGCATCTTTATCAACAGGCCGGGAGAACTTTTCCTCTTGAGATGAATTTGCATCAAGGACGGCCTTTTCTATCTTTGGCGGTACGGAGAGAATCATTTTGGAACCGGCAAGTTCGGTCACATGATAACTCCCGCGCATAGCCGCAGGCAGCAGGATGGCTTCATATTTTCTTTCGTTAAAAATACCATAGGCCCGCTTTATCACAGCAAGGCCGGCTTTTGTAATATCCGCTTCCTCAACAAATAAACCGTTATCAACTGCAGCCTCGCGAAGGTAATCATCCAGTCGGCCTATCATCACAGCAACAAAGCATTTACCTGCGGATTGTCCGGTTTTCTTTGCCCTCTCGCCGCCTTTCTTACAGCTTTCACCGACAGCAAGCGCCTGGGAAACGGTGAAATTTGCTGTGGACGCAACGGTAATTCCGTTTGCAACGCATTCCTCGATAACCCTCATTCCTGCAAGGGTTCCGGGTATTTTTACCGCAATATTTTGCGCCCATTTGCTGTATCTAATTGCCATCTCTATCATATGCTTTGTATCGTATTGCTTTTCCGGATTGACCTGACCGCAGACATAACCTTGTTTTCCTTCTGATTTTATATGCACAGGAAGTATCAGCTCCGCTATTTCTTTAACAATACCCTGCATAAGTGCTTCCGCTTTTTCTGCCGGGCTTAAACCCTCTTTAACAAACTCCCGCCATTTTGCCGGAGAGGCAGAGAGCGCTTGCGCGGCCAGCACGGGGTTTGTCGTAACCCCGACGGCTCCGTTGGCCAGAGCCGCTTTAATATCATTTAAGTCCGCGGTATCTGTCCACCAGGCGGTTGCTGTTTTGGAACTTAACCATTCCATGTAGTTCATGAGTTAACTCCCCTTTTACTGCAAAATGTGTTTTATAAAGTACAAAGTATCCGCCATTAGGCGAGATCTCTCCAAAGAAGTTCTTTGGAGGACAAGGTACAAAGTTAAAACTAAACCTCTTTTACTCCTTAACTTTTATCCGCCACAAAACATTGGTGGATTTCGCTTCCGCTCAACTTCGTACTTTGTACATTGTACCTTGTACTTTTATTTAACCACTTCTATGTTATAGAAATTACAAAGGTATTCCAGCTCCCGAATATAGTCTCCAAATACAAAGTGTAAATGGTTCGCGCTTAGTTTGTCTATTAGATCGTCCGGACTCACCGGGAGTTTTGCCAGCGCGCACGGCCAAACCGGAGGATTTTTCTTATAACCTTTAGGAAAATCTTTAAACTCAACCGGGGAGATTAACATCTTATATCTATCTTTTTCCCTGAACAATCTTGCCGCGGTATATTTCCCGGCCTTGTAATTAAACTCTACATGCGCGCCGCCGCCCTTGTATTTCTTTATAGCCGGCTGTAAGGAGGCCTCTCTGAAGTTGTTACAGGCGTTGGCGCTTCTTTCCACGAACCAGGGAGCCGAAGCCCCGCAATTAACAAGGACAAATAATTTACTCTTCTCATCATAGTGTCTAAGGTCGAGCAGCGCGGCCGGCTTACCGGAGAGAAGCTTCATCATCTGCATAGTCAAAGCCCCGTCGGAATCGGCCTCACAGGCCGCAACAATGGGCTCACCCCGCCCTTCCCAGTCCGTCATATCATTTAATAGCGAGATAGTCAGGCATTGTGTCACAAAGTACTCGCTCATCTCATAGTGGCATTTGATGCCTACAAAATCCAGGCAGTAATCCTTGATAATATCCTTTGCGGCAAGATAGGAGCGGATCTGAAGTTCCAGTTTTTCCGGCGTCAATTGGTCTTTATCAAAACATATTTGTTTTACGGTCTTTTTAAGCCAGGCAAAGCCGGTTTCTACCCTGTCTTTACCGATTAGCCCCGCTCTTCTTACTATCTCATACTCATCTATGTGATTTACATCCACACCGAAAGTCCGCTGCCACCCGGGTATTGAAACTGCGCCCGCAAAAAGCCCCATAGAGCGCCCGCCAATAAGGCCATAGGAGCTGCCTTTCAATTGATTCAAAGTGAAAGATGCCCGGACAAAAGCCATTACTTTATCCAGCACCTCTTTTTTTCCTATATCATCCCAGACCCGGGCATGCTTGATTCCGACCTGCGCCAGATTAGTTGCGGTGCAAAGCAGACCGTTCACCGAAGGAAAAGCATCGGACCTGGGCGCCAAAAGAAGCACAGGTATACGAAGAAGGTTGGCAGTAATGGTCGCAAAATTCGGGAAAGCAAATACCGGAAAATTAAATATGGCCGCATCAATATCCTGGGCGGAAAGCCTCTTAGCCTCTTCTCTTGCCAGAGTCGGAGAATTAATTATATTACTTTTAACAATAGTTACTTCCCCGGCCTTCATAAGACAGGAAATAATCTTCGCCGCTTCTTTTTCAATAACCGGTACCAGAGACTCGTGGATCGGAAGTCTCCCGTCGGAGAAGGAGAACAGACCAACTTTGATTACTTTCATTTTACGCCTCCCGTATAATCAACATAGAATACAAGATTTCAACTCGGTACTTTCATTGTTTTGCCGCCCTTCTGCCCCTCCGACCTTCCGCTCTTCTATCTCTCACTTTGTACTTTGTCATTCAAAGAACTTCTTTGGAGAGATCTCGCCTAATGGCGGATACTTTATATTAACTTCTTGATGAATGTTGCATTATCAAACCCGGCCGTATCCGCATCCGGCTTCTGTAAGAGTTCCGCAGAAAG
>Ga0114951_10001315_pt1 | contig 31203 bp, 27 predicted proteins | sample AM7aDNAmetaG_FD_88677 | JGI IMG/M metagenome (GOLD analysis project Ga0114951, IMG submission 88677) | Freshwater microbial communities from Finland to study Microbial Dark Matter (Phase II) - AM7a DNA metaG | ecosystem: Environmental > Aquatic > Freshwater > Lake | place: Finland: Lake Alinen... | reverse complement strand
GGCATGTAGTTGTCAGCCCACTCAATGCGGTTCTTGCCGGCCGCTGCGAGGCCGAGGTCCTTCACGTCATTCGGTATGTTGTTCAAGTGATTATCCTTTCGATGCGAGCCGCGGATGCTAGGGGAAGCTCGCGAAGCCGGCAAGGGAAAAACATGGCGAAAAAATGACGGTTCGAAGCAATATCGCTTGCCACCCCGCCGCGGCGCGCGATACAAGTGGAACGGGACGGAGGATGCCATGAACGACGCAGGTCAAACCAACGGGCAGGAAGCGCCACCGGCCGCAGGAATAAGGATTCTTGTGGTGGATGACGATACGTGCATCTTCGACGTGTTCCGCGAGATGTTTCCCGCGCCGCGTTACATGACGTCGTGCGCCCCCAACGGCAATGTGGCGCTGGAACTGGCCGCCAAGCAGCCGTTCGATCTCGCCTTCGTGGATTTCTTCATGGTCGGCATGAATGGCGTGGAAGTGTCGAAAAAACTGCGCCAGGCGCAGCCGCAAACCAAGGTCGTGCTGATGAGCGGTTACCTTGTGGATGAGCGCGCCGCGATGATCGAACAGGCCGGCGCGCGTTCGTTCCTCACCAAGCCGTTCCGCATGGACGCCGCGCAGGCGCTCGTCGAGCGGCTCTGCGGCGGCAAAAAATAACCCCCCGCCGGGCGCGTTACAGCGCCTTCAAGCAATCGTCCAGCGCGGCGATCAGCTCGTTGATCGTTTCCACTGTCTCATCGCCCATGTGCGCCATGCGGAAGCTCAGGCCCTTGATCTTGCCGTAGCCGCCATCAATCAGAATCTTGTGCCGCTCCTTGAGCAACTTCTGGAACTTCGGCACGTCAATTCGGCGGCCTTTGCCGCCGGCACGCGCGCCGTTGTCGAAGCAGCTCAGGGTGATGGATTGATACGCGGGCGCGGGCAGCAATTCGATGCCGTTGCGCTGGCCCCAGCCGCGCACCATGCCGGCGAGTTGATGGTGGCGCGCGAAGCGGGCGTCGAGTCCCTCGGCAAAAAAGTCGTCGAGCTTGGCCGCGAGCGCGTAGATGAGCGGAATCACCGGCGTGCTCGGCGTCATGTTCTTGTCGTGGTTGACCTTGAACTCCAGGAAATCGAAATAATATCCGCGGCCCGGCACCGACTCCGCGCGCTTCAGCGCCCGCTCGCTGACGCCGAACACCGCCAGTCCCGGCGGCAGCGCGAACGCCTTCTGCATGCCGGCGAGCAGCACGTCAATGCCCAGCGCGTCCATCTCGATCTTCACGCCGCTCATCGAGCTGACGCTGTCCACGATGAACATCACGTCGGGGAACTGGCGCACCACCTCGGCGATGGCCGGCAGCGGGTTCATCAAGCCGGTGGAAGTTTCGTTGTGAATCAGCGTCAGCGCGTCGTAGCGGCCGGTGGCGAGCTTCTCGCGGATCAACTCAGGCAGGATCGGGTCGCCCCACGCGACCTTGAGCGCATCGGCTTCCTTGCCGCAGCGCAGCGAGACGTCGTTCCACTTGTCGCTGAACGCGCCACAGCAGCAGTTAAGCACGCGCTTGGCGACGAGGTTTCGGATGGAGGCCTCCATCACGCCCCATGCGCTGGAAGTGCTGAGGAAGACGGGGTTCTTGGTGTAGAGCAATTGCTGGAGCTTCGGCTGCATGGCCGCGTAAAGCTCCTGAAATCCCGCGCCGCGATGGCCGATCATCGGCTTGCTCATGGCGCGAAAGGTCTTCTCGCTGACTTCCACCGGTCCCGGAATGAAAAGTTTGACGTGATCTCGATTCATAAAGTGCGGCGACGATACCGAAACGCCGCGCGACGCGCAAGAGCCAGATTAGGGCGTGCAGCTTGGCTTGCGGCGCTGCACTTCTTTCGGTAAAATTGCCGCCATGACGATTACACGGCGCCGTTTCCTTGGCCGGTCAGGTTTGCTGGCCGCTTCCTCAGTGGCTCTTCCGCATCTCGCGCGCGGAGCCGATGCCACGCCCGCCCGCGACGGGCAACAGCCGCGTCACATCATTCATCTGGTGGCCGACGGCATGAGTGTGGGCACGCTGACGTGCGCCGACCATCTTTCGCATCTGCTGCGCCAGCGCGGATTGACGTGGTGGGAACTTTGCCGGCGGCCCGGCACGCACACCGCGTGGATGAACATGCGCTCGCTGAACTCGCTGGTGACGGATTCGTCCGCCGCCTCGTCGAGCTGGGGCAGCGGCTCGCGCATCGTCAACGGCACGGTAAACATCCTACCCGACGGACGTGCGCTGAAGCCGCTTTACGAACTGTTCGGCCAGGCCGGCTGGAAGCGCGCGCTCGTGACAACCACGGAAATCACGCACGCGACGCCCGCCGGTTTTGCAGCCAGCGGCTTGAAGCGCGAGGCGGCGGATTTTATCGCCGTGCAATATCTGGAGCGCGGCATTGAGATTCTTTTGGGCGGCGGCCAGACTTTTTTCGATCCCGCCAAGCGCAAGGACAAGCGCGACCTGCTGGCGGACTATCGCGCCGCGGGCTACGCGGTCATGAACGACGCGGCGGCGTTGAAGAGCGCGCCGGCCGACAAACGGTGGCTGGGCATCTTCACGCCGAGTCACTTGCCATACACGATTGATCACGTCGCCGATCCGAAGGCGCTGGCGGCGGTGCCGACGCTCGCCGCGATGACACGGCGGGCGCTGGAGAAACTGGAGCGCGAGGAGCATTTCATCATGCAGGTCGAAGGCGGCCGCGTGGACCACGCCTGCCACAACAACGACGCGGCGGCGGCGCTGCGCGACCAGATTGCCTTCGATGAGGCGATTGACGTTTGCGTGGAATTTCAGCAGCGGCACCCCGACACGTTGCTCGTCATGACCACCGATCACGGCAACGCCAACCCCGGTCTCAACGGCACGGGCGCGAATTACGGCAACAGCTCGCCGCTGTTCGCGAACGTCAAGCAGGTCAAGAGTTCCTTCCCCGAGATTCTCAAGCAACTGGGCAAGAAGGAGAATCCGGCCGAGATTCAGGCGATCATTCGCGACGCGACTGGTTACGACGTGCCGGCGGAGAAGGCGGCGGCGTTCGCGCCGTTCCTTGCCAAAAAGGGCCGCGCACTTTACGACATCATGAGCTCGCCGGTGATCCAGCTTGGCCAGTTGCTTGGCAACCAACTCGGCATTGGTTGGACCAGCGGCTCGCACACGGCCGATTACGTCCCGTTGGCGGCGGTCGGCCCCGGCGCGGAGCGTTTCCAGGGCTTCATCCAGAACACCGACGTGTTCCATCACTACCTCGCGCTGGCGAAGATTGATTTCCGGAATCCGGAAGTGCCGCTGCTGGCTGAGTGCGGCCCGTCGGCCGAAGATGTGGAAGTGGCGGAGGCTTACTGGAACGCCGAGGCGGTGGTGTAAATCCGGAGTTCAACGGACAGGAATGTCCGTTCTACGACGAACTCCGATTTCACCGCAGCAACTCGCGTAGCGGGCGTCCCTCGACATTCGGCAGCGGCACGCCAAGCAGCTCCGCGAGCGTCGGTGCGACATCCGTATTTGAGATTCGCTCCAGCCGCGCGCCCGGTTTGATGCCGTAACCCCACGCGATGAACATGCCATCGAGTTCGGGATCGCTCGCGGGATAACCGTGCGTGCCAAGATAGCCCTTCGATTCCGCCACGGTCGCGTCGGCGGCGCTGTCGTCTTTGAACGCGTAACCGGGCTTGGCAAAGAGGATGAGGTCGCCCATGCCCTGGTTCTCCGCCGGCGTGGGCATGCCGAACTTCGGCCCGTCGGCGCCGTCCACAACCTGCGCGACGCCCTCCAGACCGGCGCAGAGGGGTTTCAACTTCGGCAGCAACTCTGCTCGCCGCGCCGGATCGTTCACATAGACAAACGCCATCCCGCCTTCCGCGATGGCGCACGCATCGCAGCTTTCAACCTTGTTGGCGGCGCGCCGCAACAGGCCCGCCTGGCGGAGCGCGACGTTCGTGTAGATGACCTTGCTGACCTTTTTGAAACCGTGATCGGTCGTGACGATGACCGTCGCGCGGTCGCGCAGGCCCGCGCGCTCGACGGCGGCGAGCAGGTCGCCGATGAGCCGGTCGGTGTAGGCGTAAGCGCTGAAACTGGCCGACGAGCCGGGGCCATACTGGTGATTCAACGCGTCGGTGCCGAGCAGATGGAACAGCAGCAGGTTTGGCTTGTGCGCCTTGATGATGTGACAGCCCGCCTGCGTCCAGACCCAATCGCGCCAGACGATGTTCCTGCCCTTCATGAAATCGCGCACCTCGTCGGCTGTGACGACACCCGCGTTGACCAGTTCGCGCTCGATCGCGCCGTCGGGTTTTGGAATTTCCAGAAACTCGTGGCTGATCGTGCCGGAGTTCAGGATCGCCACCCAATCCACCTGCGCCGTCGTCAGTCCCGCCTTGAACGCCGCGTCGTAGATCGTTGGAACATGCACCAGATCCACCTTGTCACGCCACGGCTCGATGACCGGCGGCAGCGCTCCGTGCCGCACGAGCAGTCCGTTGAACAACACCCCATGCCGGCGCGGCGTCACGCCCGTGGCGAGCGTCGTGTGACAAATCCACGTGATGGACGGATTCGACACCGTCATGGCGTCCGCCGTCGCGCCCTCCTTGGCCAGCCGGCGCAGATTCGGCATTGCCAGCGCCGGGTCTTTCCACATCCACACCGGAAAACCGTCCACGGTGATCAGGATGACGATGCGGTCTTTGGCGGGCACCGGCGCGGCTGGGGTGGGGCGGGCAAGACCGAGGAGGATGGCGGCGAACAGGAGAAGATGGCGAAGATTCATGCGGGGCAGTTTAGGCAAGCAGGCGTCCTTTTTGCAACACGAACACCGCGCGCAAAGGAAGCTGGTGGCCGAAGCTTCGGTGTTTGTCACCGCCCGCCACGGCGCGGGGGGACTGATCGCAATGTTTCGCGACGGAGTCGCAAGACGTGGAAGCGGCAGCGACGCTTAGTTGTGCGGCTGCTCGTTGTGGAGCATCCAGTAGAGTCCTAGTTGAGTCACAGCCTCCGTGAAGGTCTCGGACTCCACCGGTTTGACGATGTAGCTGTTCACGCCGAGGTCGTAACAAGTATCGAGGTCGGTTTCTTCGCGTGAGGAAGTGAGAACCACCACCGGGATGACTTTCGCCCGGGCATCGGACTTGAGCCGCTTCAGGACCTCGATGCCGTTAAGCTTGGGCATCTTCAAATCCAACAGGATCAACCTGGGCTTGTGACGGAGTTCGGCGTCCGTCCGATGATTCGGGCCGAAGATAAACTCCAGGGCCGCGACACCATCCTCCACCCACACCAGTTTGCGGGCGAGATTGCGCTTTCGCAGCACCCGCATGGTCAACTCGGCATCATGCGGGTTGTCCTCCGCCAGAAGAATTTGAGTATCGGCGACGCCTTCATTCATCGCCTCAATCTAGTGTATGGAGATTTGAACGCAAAAACAGTTGTCGCGCTGTGCCTGGGAGCGGACGCGGCGACGAGGGGAGAAATCCTCTATTCTCGTTCCGTGGGTGGGTTCCACAGCCGCCAGATGCAGCCGCCGATGGTAACCAGGCCGGTGACGCTGATGACGACGATTGGCACAGCAAAAAGGTCTTTTACGGGACGCCCATGCACCAGCACGATCATTGGGATTGCCAGATACCAGAGGCTGACCGCGATGCCCAGCACCAACGGCCAGCGCGGTTGGCCCGGCCCCCAGACGCCCAAGGACCATCCCACGAACAACGGCAGGACCAACACTCCCCACCACATCGAGCGTCCGCTGTTGCCGCCAAAGCCTCCGAGCGCGCTCAGACCCCACATTGCTCCAACGCCAACCGCAATCAGAATGAGAACTCCCGTCCTGTAGGCGATCCATCGGCGTTCGCCGCCATCGAGGAAGGTGCCAAGCCCCACCAGCCCGCTGCCGAGCAGGACGATGGGCGATCCCTCCAATGGGTCCAAGGCGCCGACCAGCATGGCGATGGTGCCGACTACAATCAGGATGCGTGACCTGCGATGATGTGTTTTTACATCCGCTCCTGTTGTCCCGCCGTTCAATGTCTCGTGAGCATTCATCGTTTCGTCTCCGAACAGGTTGTCGCGTTCCATCGGATAAGGCGCGGTTGCTGTCCGGATATAACGCAGCGCGGCTCAACAAATATTGAGCGACGGCCGCCTTACATCTGCTCGATGGTCTGGATGCCAAGCAGGTCGAGGCCGCGGCGGAGGACTTCGGCGGTCAGCTGGCAGAGGATCAGGCGTGAGGAACGGGCGGGTTCGTCGGCCTTGAGGACGGGGCAGCGTTCGTAGAAGACGCTGAACTTGCCCGCAAGCTCGTAGAGGTAGCTGCAAATGAAGTTGGGGCGGTAATCCTCCGTGGCCAGCTCGATGGCTTCGGGGAAGCGGAGGATGAACTTGGCGAGGTCGAACTCGGCCGCGTCGGCGAGCGCCACGCACTCACGCTTCACGCTCGACGCTCCACGGTCCGTCTCCGCGCCTTTGCGGAAGATGGAGCGGATGCGGACGTAGGCGTATTGGAGGTAGGGTGCGGTGTTGCCCTGCATCGCGAGCATCTTGGGCCAACTGAAGACGTAGTCGTTGACGCGGTTCTGGCTGAGGTCGGCATACTTGACCGCGCCGATGCCAACGACGCGGGCGATCTCGTGGCGCGTGGCCTCGGAGAGGTCGGCGTTCTGGGCGTCCACAATGGCCTGCGCGCGCCGCTCGGCTTCGTCGAGGAGTTCTTCCAGCCGGATCGGCTCGCCGCTGCGGGTCTTGATCGGCTTGTTGTCCTCGCCGAGCACGGAGCCGAAGGTGACGTGCGCGAGCTTCAGGTCGGCGTAGCCCCATCGCCGCGCGGTGGTGAAGAGCTGCTCGAAGTGGAGCTTCTGGCGCGAGTCGGTGACGTAGATGATCTCGCCGGGCTTCCACGTCTCGACGCGATACTGGACGGTGGCAAGGTCGGTGGTGGGGTAGAGGAACGCGCCGTCGCTTTTCTGGACGAGAAACGGCTTGTCCTTGAGCTGCGGCACGTCGCGGAAGAAGACGCAGACAGCGCCCTCGCTGTCCTCCGCGAGTCCCTTGGCCTTCAGGTCGGCCACGACGCCGGCTAGACGCGGATGATAAAAACTCTCGCCGAGCGTGTGATCGAAGCGCACGCCGAGCCGGTTATAAACGCGATCGAACGCCGGCATGGAGAGGTCGCGGATCTTCTCCCAGAGCGCGAGGTTCTCCGGGTCGCTGTCATGGAGTTTCACCAGCTCGGCCTTCGCGGCATCGCGGATGGATGGGTCGGCTTCGGATGCGCCGTAGTAATTGCGATAGATGCGCTCCATCTCGGCGATGGGATCGGCGGCGGTGGCGAGATCGAGCTTCTCCTGCTTGAAACCGTGGAGCAGAAACCCGAACTGCGTGCCCCAGTCGCCGATGTGGTTGTCGGCGATGACGTTGTGGCCGAGGAAACGCAGCGTGCGGGCGATGCTGTCGCCGATGATGCTGCTGCGGAGGTGGCCGACGTGCATCGTCTTGGCGACGTTCGGCGCACTGAAATCCATGACGATGGTGCGCGCGGGCGACGCGGCGGGCACGCCGAGGCGCGAGTCGGCGAGCACTTGCGGCAGGAGCGAGCCGACGAAGCCGGCCTTCAGGCGGACGTTGATGAAGCCTGCACCCGCGACGGTAGGCGGCTCGGCGATGTCGGCGAGCGCGGGCGCGAGCGCGGCAGCGACCTTCTCGGCGAGCGGGCGGGGATTTTCACCGCGCGCCTTGGCGATGGGCAAGAGGCCGTTGATCTGGTAGTCGCCGAATTTCGGGTTGCCGCAAGGCCGCACGCTGGCCGCGCCGTCCGCGCCGACGCTCTGGCGGATGACGCCGGTGGCGAGTCGCTCAAGAAGTTGTTGGACGGATTCCATGGGGCAAAAGTGATTCGTAACTTGTGATTGGTAGCTCGTAATTCGTAACCCGCGGTTCGTAATCCAGACCACCAATCACCAGTTACGAATCACCAGTTACAAGTCGCACGTTATCCGTCACGCCTGCTGTCCGCGAATGATCTTCACCATCTCGTCGGCGGAGGCGGCCTGCTGCAGTTTCTCGCGCAGCGGACGGTCGTGGAGAAACTTGGCGATGTTGGCCAGTGTGTGAAGATGTTTTTGGAATTGGCCCTGGGGGACAAGGAAGAGGACAATGAGGCTGACCGGCTGTTCGTCGAGGGCGTCGAAGTTGATGCCGGTCTTGGAGCGGCCGAATGCGCCGATGACGTCGCCGATGAGATCGGTGGTGGCGTGCGGGATGCCGATGCCGAAGCCGATACCCGTGCTCATGGTGGTCTCGCGCTTCTTGACCGCCTGCGTGATGGCGGGCAGATGCTCGGCCTGGATGCGGCCGGCTTTGACGAGCTGCGCGAGCAGTTCGTCAATCGCCTGCCAACGATCAACAGCGCGCATCTCCGTGATGACGCACTCCGGGTTTAAGATGTCGCTTAAGGTCATGAGACAAAATTCGCTGTCGGAAACCCGCGTTTCATCTCACAGCGCCGCCGCGCGTGCAAGTTAATTTGCCCGCCGCACGATGGTTTGCCAGAGCGGCGGCACTTCGCGGACCCAGTGATCGAGCCATCGCCAGCAGAACAGGCAATTGTCGCCGAACTGCGCGGCGAGGTCGCCAAACTTTACATGCGACGACACCAGCGCCATCAGCAGCGCCACCACCAGCAGGTTCATTCCATAAATCACCACCATCGAAAACAACCATCCGTGCCGGCGAACATCGCTCTGGTTTTGCCGCAATGCAAGCCAGGTGAACGTCAGATGAAAACTCCAACTGAACCCGAGCAGGTAATACAGCACCGCCGCGAACGGCCGCACATCCGCCAGCAGTCCCATCGCGTAGTAGATGGCGATGGCCAGCATGGCGTAGAACGGAAAAAAATACGGCGAGAGCGTGATGAGCCAGTTCTCCTTGCTCACCGTCACTTGCCCGCCGCGCGCGCCCGCCTTCAAGCCGCTCACCTTCGCGCCCATGAGCAGCGCCCAGAAGACGTGCGTCAGCTCGTGGCTGATGACGTAAGCCCGCGCCGACGGGCTGAGCAGTCCGTAGATGGCGAGCCAGCAGCCGAAGCCCAGCCCCAGCCACAGCGCCGGCCGTTGCAGCCACGGCCCGTGGCCAAGTCCGAGCGCCGCGATGACGTGATAGATCGTCAGCGTCAGCGCCGCGCACGGCAGCAGCAGCACAACGGCCAGTAGAAACTTGAAAACTTTCATTTCGATGTTTTTCCGCGCAGACTATTCAGCGTCGGCGGACGCCGCAAGAGGATTTGAGCCGACGATGCCTTGATGTCCAAGGATGAACGACCGTTTCAAATGATCTAAGCAGCGAAGCGGCGGCAGATAACAGCCCATGGTGCCAGCCGTGGAATTCTCGAAGCAGGGAACGAAGCCCCGCAAGGGGCGAAAGAAATGGCTCGCGTCGCCGATCCGCTGCCGCCCCTCAGGTGCTCGGACGTCGTTTCCCACTGGCGCGCGGCGGAGAAGTGTATTATAACACAGGGCATCAGGCGCCGCTACGCACTCTATGGGAGCAATAACTATGGAACCGCGCATAACACTCATCACCCTCGGCGTATCCGATCTTCCTTGTGCCGTTCGTTTCTACCGCGATGGTCTTGGGTGGCCCACGACTTACGCAGAAGGCGGGCCGGTCGCCTTTTTTAATACGGCCGGCACGCGCCTTTCGCTTTACCCGCTCGACGATCTTGCAGCCGACATCTCCCCTCATGTTCAGCCCGCGCGCGCTGGTTTTGGTGGCATCACCCTGGCACACAACGTCCGCACGAAAGCGGAGGTTGCCGGGGTGCTGGCGCTGGCGGAACGCGCCGGCGGCCGGATCGTCAAGGGCGCTCAGGACGCCTCCTGGGGCGGGCATAGCGGCTACTTCTGCGACCCGGATGGCTACTATTGGGAGGTTGCATGGAATCCCGGAAACCCACTTGGCGCAGACGGCTTTATGAATCTTGCGCCATCAGTCCATTGATAGCGGAGCGTTTGGCTTCGATGGCAGCGCGGTGATGGTGACGCCTGCGACATTCAGCTTGTAGAGTTTCCCGCTGGCGCGCGGCGGTGGGGTTGATTATAAAGCGGGGCACCATGGCCTACCTTGGATGCGATGTTGGAACAACCGGGACGAAGGCCGTCGTGTTCGATAACGACGGCAACGTCCTTTCATCCGCTTACCGCGAATACCGCCTGCTGACGCCGCAACGCGGCTGGGCGGAACTCGATCCGCTGGAGGTCGGCGACGCCGTAGAGGCCGTGCTCGGCGAGGCGGCGAAAAAATCGCTGCAGCCGGTGGAGACCATCGCGTTATCGGCGCTGGGCGAGGCCATCACACCGCTCGACGCCGCCGGCAAGCCGCTGGACAACACCGTTCTCTCGATGGATTCGCGCGCCACGGCGCAGACGGCGAAGCTGCACGAGCAGTTCGGCGCGAAGAAGTTTTTCGAGACCACGGGCCATCCGTTGCATCCGATGCACACGATCAGCAAGCTGATCTGGTGGCGCGAGAACAAGCCGGACATGTTCAAGCGCGCCGCGCGCTTCCTGGGCTGGCAGGAAATCCCGGCGATGCGCCTCGGCCTGCCGGCGAAGGTGGACTACTCGCTCGCGTCGCGGCTCGGCATCTTCGACATCCGCAAGAAGCAATGGTCGGAGCCGCTGATGGCGCTGGCCGGCGTCGAGGCGAAGCAGTTGCCGGAGGCGGTGCCATCGGGCGCGGTCGTTGGAGAGATTCCCGCGAGCGTCTGCCAGAAGCTCGGCCTCGCCAAGGGCTGCGTGCTTGTTGCGGGCGGCCACGACCAGCCGTGCGCGGCGTTGGGCGCGGGCGTCGTGAAGCCTGGCCTCGCGGTGGACGGGCTGGGCACGGTCGAGTGCATCACCGTGGCTTTCGATCACGCCATCACCGACGAGAACATGCTGGGCGGCAATCTCTGCTGCATGCCGCACGTCGTGGAGGACATGTATGCGTCGCTGGCATTCAGCTTCGTCGCCGGCAGCCTGCTGCGCTGGTATCGCGACAATTTCGCCGAGGCGGAGAAGGCTGAGGCGGCGCGCACCGGCCGCGATGTCTATGCGATCATGGACGACCTCGCGCTGACGTCGAAGCATCCGCCGTTCATCGTGCCGCACTTCTTCGGCACCGGCACGCCGTACCTGGATTCGCACTCGAAGGGCACCATCACCGGCCTGACGCTCGGCACGACGCGCGCCGACATGATTCGCGGCATCCTCGAGGGTGTCGCGTTCGAGATGCGGGTGAACCTGGAGATTCTGGCGAAGGCCGGCGTGCCGCTCGCCGAGCTTCGCTGCACCGGCGGCGGCGCGAAGTCGCGCGGCTGGATGCAACTCAAGGCGAACCTCTGGGGCAAGCGCCTCTGCACGCTCAACGCCAGCGAAGGCGGCGCGCTCGCCTGCGCGATGCTCGGCGCGGTGGCCATCGGCAAGTTCAAGACGTTGAAGCAGGCCGTGGAGAAGTTTGTCCGCGTGACGGGCGCCTATGAGCCGGACATGGAGGAGCACGCGCGCTACACGGAGCGCTACCAGATTTACCGCGAGTTGTATCCGCGGATGAAGGATTTGCTGCACAAGATGTAGAACCGTCGTCAGTTATTTGAAACCTCAACGGAGATCACCATGCCACCAACCAACTACCGGCCCATGTGGACCGAACTCGGACTCGACCTCGCCAAACACGACGCGCTCCTCGGCGTGCTCGGCAAGGTTTACCGCGATTACTTCCTCTCGCAGACCGGACGGCCGGCGGGGATGGATTACTTCAACTTCGTCATCAGCGAGGTGCACGGCCTGCGGATCAAGGAACTGATGGACGCGCGCAAAGCGGGGCGAAAGGTGATCGGTTCGTTCTGCCTTTACGTGCCGGAGGAATTGATCCTGGCGGTGGACGGCATCAGCGTCGGGCTGTGTTCCGGCGCGGATTTCGGGACGGAACAGGCCGAGCGATACCTGCCGCGGAACACCTGCGCGCTGATCAAGTCCTTCTTCGGCTTCACGCTCGAGAAGGTCTGCCCCTTTATCGCCGCGTGCGACATGATCGTGGGCGAGAACACCTGCGACGGCAAGAAGAAGGCCTACGAGACCTTCAACACGCTGATCCCACAACTCTACATTATGGACCTGCCGCAGATGAAAAGCGACGCGGGACGCGCGCTGCTGTCGGCGGAGTATCTGCGCTTCATGCGGGATTTGGAGAAGCTGTCCGGCCGGACCATCACGGCGGAATCGCTTGGCAAGGCGATTGACACCGTGAACAAGAAACGCGCCGCGCTGCACCGGCTGGCGGCGTTGCGCAAGGCCGATCCCGCGCCAATTTCGGGACTCGATGCGCTGTTGATCAACCAGGTCGCCTTTTACGACGAGCCGGTCCGGTTCACCGCCTCGGTGAACGCGCTGTGCGATGAATTGGAGAAGCGCGTGGTGGCGGGGCAGGGCGTGGCTGCGAAAGGCACACCGCGCATTCTCATTTCCGGCTGTCCCATGGCCGTGCCGAACTGGAAGCTGCCGATGATCGTCGAGCGGAGCGGCGCGGTCATTGTCGGCGAGGAATCCTGCGTCGGCGAGCGAGGGACGCAGAACCTGACCGATACGCGCGGCGCGATGGTCGAGGCGTTGCTGGACAACGTCGTGGATCGATACTTCAAGATTGATTGCGCCGTTTTCACGCCAAACACGTTGCGGCTGGATCACGTCCGCAAGATGACGTGGGACTACAAGGCCGACGGCGTGCTGCACTACTGCCTGCAGTTTTGCACGCCGTATCAGATGGAAGCCATTCCGATGGAGCGCGCCCTGGAGGGGGAGCATGTGCCGGTGCTGCGCATTGACACGGATTACAGCCAGGAGGACGTCGAGCAGATCCGCACCCGCGTCGAAGCGTTCGTGGAGCGGCTCAAGGACGGCGCGTAATGCGGGCGGCAGGAATTGACATCGGCTCGCGGACGGTCAAGGTCGCCGTGGTGGAACAAGGCCGGCTGGCCGCGCACCGGATCGCCTACAACTCGCACGATCCCATCGAAGTCTGCCGTGGCCTCCTCGATGGCCTTGCGTATGACGCGCTTTTCGCGACGGGCTACGGCCGCCACCTGTTCAAGCAGTATTGGCCCTGTACCGTCGTGACGGAAATCAAGGCGGTCGCCGTCGGGAGCCGGTTTTTCGCGCCGGCCGCGCGCGCCGTGCTGGACGTCGGCGGACAGGACACAAAGGCGGTCGCGCTCGATCCACGGGGCGGGGTGGCCAAGTTCGAGATGAACGACAAATGCGCGGCGGGCACGGGCCGCTTTCTGGAGATCATGGCCACGGCGTTGTCCTACAGCATGGAGGATTTTGCCGACGCGGCTTTGCAGGCGTCGGCGGAACAAAAAGTCAGCCCGATGTGCACGGTGTTCGCCGAGTCGGAGGTCATCTCGCTGGTGGCGCGCGGCCTCCCGCGCGACGGCCTGGCGGCGGGATTGCATCGGACGGTCGCGCAACGCGTCGCGTCCATGCTGCGGCGCGTGCCGTTGGAAGGCGACGTGGTGTTCTGCGGCGGGGTGGCGTTGAACGCGTGCCTGCGGCGGCTGATCGAGCAAGAACTTGGTTTGCGTCTGGTTGTGCCGGAGCAGCCGCAACTCGTCGCGGCAGTCGGCGGGGCGTTGTTGGCGGCGGGCTCGTGTGCTACCGGATTGTTGTTAAACCCAACAGGCTCCGAATAGAAAGTCGAAGAGAAAACCGCGTGGGTTTTTAGGCCCACGCGGCGCTTTTTCTTGGCTTACCGGCCTTTGCGGAAGCAGAAACAGCTAGCTCTCTTGGGATACACGCGCTGACCAGTGCGCCAGTGGCGGAACCACTTCACAAAGATCAGGCCGTTGCCCGTGATGTTAGGATTAAGCGTTTTCACGTTTATCCTTTCGCTTTGTGAATCTCTCTGTTGACCGGTGTGGGCTATTATGCGATAAATTTACTAACGTTTAGTAGCCTCCGGTTTCCGTTCGCGAGACTCGTTGCGGCGGAATCGGGGTTGTTGGTCTGGCGGGCCGCGACAGGACTAGGCTAGAAACTCAGCCCTGCGCGGCCCGCGTCGTTTTTATGTCACGGCGCTAGCCGTGGCCGACCATGCCACGCTGCGCTTGGAATCCTCCTCATTGTGATACTTCTTTCTTTTCTGGATTGTCTGCAACCATCAAGGCCACTTCTATCCATTTACAAATCCGGTCATATTCAGCGCGGGTAATCTCGATGGGGCCTGAAATCTCCAGTTTGCGGGCCTTGTCTTTGCTGAGGTAAAGCGTATGTTTTTGAATATCTGGAGTTGCGGCTTCTTGTTGTGCTGGTTGAGTTTCATCTGACCCGTTTGGTTTGGGTTGAGATTCCAATTTGGGACCAGTTAAAGACACGGTTCCATCAGATGCGAGCATTCCGGCAAATTTGATTGATTCTGCAAACGCTTTGGCGCAAATGCTTGAACAAACGCTGGTGAGATTAAATGTCTTCTCAATTCCATTCGCGATCAGCTCTACGTTAAGCCGCTTGCCTGCATTCTTCTCAACCAACTCTGCGTAATGTGGAATACCATTAACGGCGTTAACCAGAGCTTTTGCTTTGGCGTCTTCCGAATCTGGCTTGAAGTAATCTTTTGCCCGCGTGGTTAGCGCGGCACCAGTTGAAGAAATCAGCCCGAACAGTCTTGCCGCCACGATCCTGCGATAAAACGGCGTAGAGGTTGGAGTCGAATATCCAGTGCCTTTTGCAACCCCCGGCATTGCGGCTGTTTCTAATGCCTCCTCATGAATTTTCAAAACGAACGCAATGGCCTCTTGAAGGTCGAACATCGGTAGTGCGACCGTGGAATCTTTTTTGACCTGCGACGATTCCTTTTCGGACTGTTGCGACTGATCTTGCTTGCTGCTCATAAATTTCCTTTCTGGATGTCATTTAATCATGAAAGCGCGTAGGCGTCAACAAGAAAAAACGTGAAAATGAGTATTTACGTTTTTTACAGACAGATGGATAAACATGCCTAAAACAGGCTGGAAATTCCGGCAATGGTACTCTCTGGGAGATCACCACGCTATTTTTTTGCTTCCTTGGGGATTAAAACGCTACCTTTTTCATCCGATCTTCGCAGCCTCTATAGCATTTTCTTTGCGCCGTTTTGTAGATGGTTTCGCCGCCCCAGCCTTCCCATCCTTCAACCCGCCCAGTCAGCCGAGCGCACCCGCTGCCGGGTTTTTCCCGGTTGAGTGGTGAGCGATGGGGTTGGCTGGCCGGTGGACATGGCGACAATCTGTGCGGCCGACTAATTCGCGTCTTTCGGCATCTTGCTTGAGCGTTTTTGCATGCCGCCCCCGTGGCGCGAATCACAAACCTGAAGTCTGCCCGCAGGATTCAAAGTGTACCATTACCGGGACTACGGAACTCGCTTGAGCTCGTAGCGGTGGTTCTTGGGCTGGTTCTCTGAATAGGCTTTTGCGAGAAGGTCGTCGGCCGTCTTCTGGAACTTCGCCTCGTCGGGGGCGTATTTCATGTAGTTTTCTATCTGCATGATGCCGTAGGTGAACTTGGTCTTCTTGCTTTTCTCAAGGCCTTCTTCGAGCGCCTTTTTTTCGGCTTCCGGGCTTCTGTCCGTGAGCTTGGAGAGGAAGAAGAGCCGGATGGCGGCGAACGTCCTGAGTTTGGAGGAGTAGATGTCGGCGCGCGTCTTCAAGTCGGCGAGCACCTGCAGGGCCTGCTTGTATTGCGGCGTCTCGGCGACGAGTGCGAGGTTGACGCCTTGCGCAAACTCGGCGGCGGAACGTTTCAGGATGCTCTGGCCGTCTATCAGGAGTTCGTAATTGCCGGCTTCGAGGCCGCCGACCTTGAGTAACTCCTGATTGAGGTCCTCGGTAAAGGGAACGAGGTCAAGGGCGGGCCTGGTGCCGCTTTCAACGGGGAAGGGCAGGGCTTTCTCGAGACAGTCGAAAGTGATGGCGCCGTCCTTGCACTGGAGATTCCCGACGGAGCAGTTCTCTTGCTTGGCGATTTCTTTTTTGACGGCGTTGATTTCGACGCGCGAGACGCAGCACCCCAGGCCTTGGGCTTTGAGAAGTGCGTAGGCCATGACGAGGTGTCCGGGCGGTCCGGGATGAACCCTGTCGGCTCCGATGATCGTGTAGTTTGGGTCCTTGGCCTGGCCCTCGGCGTTGAGACGGCTCAGAAGCAAATGGAAATCCGCGACGCCCGCGTTGTATTTGGACGCGAGCTTGCGGGCTTCGTAGCCGCAGATGCCGAGGGCGAAATTCACGCCAAAGAGGTTCTCGGTTTGCTGGGTACCGGTCTGGTCGTAAATGGAAGGGGTGATGAAAATGATTTTGGCACCGTCCTTGGCGAGGAGTTCGGCCAGTTCGGCCATCTTCGCGACATGGTTCTCGATGGCTCCTTGGCGCTGGGCCTCGACTTTCGCGCCGGACGTGCCCTTGGCGTAGAGGCCGCGGCTGACGTCGTTCATGCCGAGCATGATGGTCGCGACGGTCGGTTTATGTGGCGCGATGTCCCATGCGTAGCGCTTGACCGCGCCCGCGGCGCTGTCGCCCGAGATGCCGCAGTTCCAGTACCCGATGTGCATCTGCGGAAAGCGCGTCGCATAGAAGAGGGCGATCTGGCTGTGGTAGCCGAACCCGCCGCCGTGCGTGATGCTGTCGCCGATGAAGCAGACATGATCGCCGTCCTTGAACTTCACCGCTTCCGGGGCAACGTCGGCGCGAAGCGTCGCGGCGCCTGCGAGCAAAGCGAGCGCCATGCAATAAGAGGCAACTGTTCTCATCAGACTCGAACTCATTTCATGAACTCCTGGGTTGAAGTGGACATTAAATGGATGTGTTTCGCGGAAGTTGTTTCTCCTTGCCAAGGTCATGCGCGGTAGATTTCCGGCTTCAGCACGGCGATGCAGGGGAGGTTGCGATAGCGTTCGGCGAAGTCGAGGCCGTAGCCGACGACGAACTTGTCGGGGATGTTGAAGCCGACGAAATCCGGCTGGAGGTCCACCTCGCGGCGCGTGGGCTTATTGAGCAACACGCACGTGCGCAAACTTGCGGGACACTCGCGGCGGAGGCGGTCGCGGATCATCTTCAGTGTCTGGCCGGTATCGAGGATGTCGTCAACCAGCAGCACGTGTTTGTCTTTTAACGACAATTGCCACTGACAGCGGGTGCGCACGCGGCCACTCGATGTGGTGCGCGCGCCGTAGCTGCGCGCGACAATGCTGTCGAGGCGCGTCGGCATCGGCAGCCGGTGCAACAATTCGCCGAGGAACACCATGCTGCCGTTGAGCACGGTGATGATCGTGACCTCTTTGTCGCTGTAGCATTTGGCGATTTCGCGCGCCAGTGTGGCGATGCGCCGGTGGATGCGCCGCTCTGTGAGCAACACTTCGGCAACATCGGGATGTAAACGCGGCTTGGCCATGACCGGATGCTAGCCGAGGATGTCGCCGGCGTCACGCGCGGAACAACTGGCCCATGCGTTTGCCGAGCGCCTTGCTGGCGACCAGCAGGCTCGCCGCCAGCAACACCATGCCGAGCACGCCGAGCGCGCACGCCACCGCCGGCGCGTTCGGGTCCACGCGGCCGATCAGCTGGTAGATGCCCTTGGTGATCGGGTAGTAGGCTTCCTTCATCGCGAGGATGAGGCTGTCGCTGACCTCCAGCATGGCGAACGAGAACGTCAGGATCGTGCCGGCGATCAGGTTCGCCATCACCAGCGGCAGCGTAATCTTCCGCAGGGTGCGGAAGGTTGACGCGCCGAGATTCAACGAGGCTTCCTCCAGCGTCACGCTGGTTTGTTGCAGGCCCGCGACCGCGGCGCGGACAATGTAGGGAAGCCGCCGCACCGAGTAGCTGACAACCAGAAGTACCGTGGGGTTCACCGACGGATCGATAAAATCGTGCAGCCATTGATACCACGCCGCCGGCGGATGTTTCGGGTCCACGGGAATGTTGAACCCGGCGACGTAGCCAAACGCGAGCACGATGCCCGGCAACGCCAGCGGCAGCATGGCGATGGCGTCGAGCAGGTTTGCGCCCGGCGCGCGCCGCCGCGTCAGCAGCCACGCGATCATCACGCCGAGGATCAGGTCAAGAAACGCGCTCAACGACGAGTAGAGGAGACTGTTGCGGATGGAGGAGAGCGTCAGCGGATGGTGGAACACCTCACCGTAAAACTGCGTGGTCACCTGGTCGGGCAGGATGGTCATGAACCAATGGGACGCGAAGGATTGGATCACGACGCTCGCGTGCGGCAGCAGCGACACGAGCACGAGAGCGGTGGTCCCGCCGTAAATCCACCATCGCAAGCGCGGCGGCGCGGGCGTTTCGGCTCCGGCGGTGTGGCCGCGCGCCATCATCTCGTAGCTCTTCTCGCCGGTGAGCTTTTTCGAGACGAAGAAGAGGACCAGCGTCACCAACAGCACGAGGATGACCAGCGTGTAGGCAAACGGGTTGGTGCCGACCTCGACGATCTTGTCGAAGATTTGCACCGCCACGACGCGGTTGTAGCCGATGAGCAACGGTGTGCCGAGGTCGGTGAATGCGAATATGAACACGATGATGGCGCCGGCAAAATAGCCGGGCATCACCAGCGGCAACGTGATCGTGCGGAACAGCCGCCAGCCGCGCGCGCCGAGGTTCTCCGCCGCTTCGCGCAAGGTCGGATCCACGTTGGCCATTGCGGCGCTCACGTTCAGGAACATGATCGGATAGACGTGCAGCACGCCGAGGATGACCACGCCCCAAAAACCGCCCGCGCCGAGCCAGTCAATGCCGTTGTCGAGCGGCACGAGGCCGAGTTTGTCGAGCAGCAGATTCAGCGAGCCGAACCGGGCAAAGACCTGTTTGACGCCGATGGCACCGACGAACGGCGGCAGGACCATCGGCACGAGCAGCAAGCCGCTCAGGATCGCCTTGCCGGGAAAACTGTAGCGCGTGAACCAGTGCGCCACCGGCAGGGTGATGACCGTCGTCAGCGCGGTGATGACGATGCTGAGCAGGACGCTGTTGCGGAGGCATTCGAGTTGGAACGGGCTGGTGAACAGCAGCCGGAAAAACTCCAGCGTGAATCCGCCATTCGGCCAGAACGCCGCCTTGAAGATGTAGCCGAGCGGGTAGAACAGGAAGAGGATGGCGAAAACGGCGAGAAGCACCGTGAACCCCACGCTGGTGGGCGTGACTCTCGACTCGTAGTTCGTGATTCGTTTTTGAGTATTTTGACGGTTCACTTTGGAGTCACGAGTTACAGCTTACATTTTGCAATTTGAAATTTGAGATTTGCGATTTGTGAGTCACGCCCTCAACAAAATAATGTCCTCCGGTCGGACGGTCAGCGTCAGTTTTTCACCGGGGCGGCGGACGGCCTCCGGATTGGTTTCCAGCGAGCGCAGTGGCTGGCCGTCGGCGAGTGTCAGAGTGTATTGCTCGATTTCGCCAAGATAGGTGGCGTGCTGGACCGTCGCGGAAATGAGATTGACCGAGCCGCCGTCGTGCGCGGGCGTCAGCGCCTCCGGCCGGATGCCGCAGGTGACCGGCTGGCCCGGTTGGAAACCGTCGCCGCGCGCGGTGAGCGTGCCGTAGACGGTGGCGACCGCGACCTCGCCGTTGGCGGCGCGCTCGACCTTGCCTTCGAGGAAATTCATCTCGCCGATGAAATCGGCAACAAAACGGCTGACGGGCGCGCGGTAGATTTCGCGCGGCGTGCCCATCTGGACGAGCCGGCCGGCGTTCATCACGCCGATGCGGTCGGCCATCGAAAGCGCCTCCTTCTGGTCATGCGTGACGTAGAGCATTGTCTGGCGCGTCTCGGAGTGGATGCGGGTGATTTCCTCGCGCGTCTCGAGCCGCAGCTTGGCGTCAAGATTGGAGAGCGGTTCGTCCAGGAGCAGGATGCCGGGGTTGATGACCAGCGCGCGGGCCAGCGCCACGCGCTGCTGCTGGCCGCCGCTGAGTTGCGCGGGCGAACGGCCGGCCAAGTCGCCCATGCGGACGATGGCGAGCGCGTCGCGGACGCGGCGTTCTTTTTCGTCGCGGCTCGCGCCGCGCACGTCGAGGCCGTAGGCGACGTTTTCCGCGACGGTCATGTGCGGCCAGAGCGCGTAGTTCTGGAAGACCATGCCGGTGTTGCGCTGGTTCGGCGGCACGTCGTTGACGGGCTGGCCGTCGAAGCGGATCTCGCCGGCGTCCGGCGCGTAGAAACCCGCAATCAGCCGCAGCACGGTGGTCTTGCCGCAGCCACTCGGCCCGAGCAGGAAGAACAGTTCGCCGTCCTGTATGTCGAACGAAACATCTTCCGCGGCGGCAACCGCGCCGAAGCGTTTGGTGACGTTTTGGATGGAAACATTCATTTCGATGTTGCGGCGGCGAGGCGGCGGAACTTGTCCCGCGCCCACACCTGCCACTCAATGCTCTTGCGCGCCCGCATGAGCGGGTCTTTCCATTTGGCGGAAAGTTTCATGACCTCCTCTTCGCTCAGCGGCAGCCGCGACAGTTCCGCGACGGCGGCCGGGTCGTTACACTGGCCTCGCTCGATCAGCGCCCGCCACGCGGCTACAAGTTCCTGATGTACGTCTATGATGCACGCGCCAAACAGGTCATTGATGATCTGCCAGCGCGCGCCGCCTTTGGCCGGATCGTAGCGGAAGGCGATGGGCAGTTCAAACGGGTTTACCGAGACGACCGTGACACCGCGCAGCTTGGGGTAGAGCGCCGGCACGATGCTCATTCGCTCGATGTTGAACTCGCGCGCGCCGCCGGGCTGACCGCGGGGAATCATCCAGAGCGACTGGCCTTCGTCGCTGAGGAGGAAGTTGATAAACCGTTCGGCGATCTCGCGGTGCGGCGCGCCGCGGAAGATGCCGACGCTGTCGGGATTGAGCACGGTGACTTCCGGCGGCTGGATGTAGGCCATGTTTTCCGGGCCTTCGCGGCCGACTTGCATCAGCGCGTAAAAATCAATGGCCATCGCGTAGGCGACGTTGCCCACGGTGGCCTCCTTTACGGTTGTCGGAGAGAATGGGGGAAAATTACGTGTGTTGGCGCACATCCGTGTGATGATCTGCCAGCCGCGTTCCCAGCCGTAGGCTTGCAGGATCAGCTCGAACGACATGTGAATGCTGCCCGTCTTGCGCAAGTCGCCGGCGCCGACCCATCCAAACAGTTTGGGGTCGCAGAGGTCGGACCACCGTTGGACCGGTGGGAGTTTCATCCGCTCGATGACGCGCTTGTTGGCGCAGATGCCGAAAGTCGAAATCGCCGTGCCGAACCATTCGTGGGTCGGGTCTATCATCGGCACGCCGCCGACTTCGGCCGGGATTCGATCCAGCAGCGCGGCGGGGGGATCGTAGCGCGCAAGGTGCTTTTTCTTCTGCAACTCGAAATAGGGATCAATGCCGCCGCCCCACGCGACGTCCAGGTCGCCGCCGTTGCGGTTGGCGGCGTAGCGGCTGTCCACGTAGCGCAAAAGGTCGCCCGTGCCGCCGACGTCGCGCCAGTCAATGGTCACGGGCGTTCCGAACCGTTGCTGGTGCCAGTCGCTGAAGGCGCGCTCGTATTCGCGCTTGATGCCTTCCCAGTGGGGCGTGATGACGATGAGAGAGTCGCCGGCCAGCGCCTGTATTCCCAATACCAACACGAGAAGTTGAGACAAGTGCTTGACCCGTCTCAGGAACCGATGGATCAGGAGGTGGAACCTCCCGCCATGCTCATGAGGGCAGTTTTTCAAGAGCGGCGATGCGTGCTTCGAGCGGGGGATGCGATGCGAACAGCGAACCCGCCCTGTTGTTGATTTTGAAAGCGCTCACGGCGGCGGAACGCTCATCGAGCACGCCGCCGTGTTCGGAAATCTGCTGGAGCCGTTGAAGCGCGCCGATCATGGGTTGTTTGCCTTTCAGCGCCGCGGCGCCGGCGTCCGCGCGAAACTCGCGCTGCCGGGAGAAGCTCATCACGATGAGTGAAGCCAGCACGCTGAAGACGATCTGGCAGAGAAAACTGGCAATATAATAGCCGATGCCCCCGCCCATAGGCTGGCGTTCGTCGTCGCCGCGCCGCATTGCCTGGTCGATCACAAAGCCGATTACGCGGGAGAGGAACACGACGAACGTGTTGAGCACGCCTTGCAACAGGGCCATGGTCACCATGTCGCCGTTGGCGACGTGGGAAATCTCGTGGGCGAGCACGCCTTCGATTTCCTCCTTGCGCATCCCGCCCAGCATGGCGCTGCTGACAGCGACCAGCGAATGGCGCTGCGACGCGCCGGTGGCGAAGGCGTTGACTTCGGGACTCTCGTAAATGCCCACCTCGGGCTTCGGGATGCGCGCCTTTTGCGCCAGCTCGCCAACCGTGTTGGAAAGCCAGGCTTCGTCACTGTTGGCAGGCGATCCGATGATCTGGATGTCGTAGGCGCGAATCGCCATCCATTTGCTGATGGCTAGCGAAATGAAGCTGCCGGTGAAACCCACGACGGCCGAAAACGCCATCAACATGCCGTAGTTGATGCCGCGCATCGTCAGCCAGCGGTCCACACCCAGCACGTGCGTCACGATGCCGAGCACCAGCAGCACGGCGATGTTCGTCAGTACAAAAAGAAAAACTCGTTTCATGGTCAAAATTTCACAATCGCATTTGTGTTTCGGGGGTGTCTGTCGACTCTTCCCCAAAGCGCACGAAAAAATACCGGCCTGCGCTCAGATTTCAAGCGCAACCGGAAATCTGGACAGCAGCCGGCAGCCGTTCGTTGTAACCAGAACGACATCCTCGATGCGAACGCCGCCGACGCCGGGGTAATAAAGGCCCGGCTCGACGGTGACGACGTGGCCGGCGCGAAGGCGGCAGGAGACGCCGCCCATGCGGGGCGCTTCGTGGACCTGCAGGCCAAGGCCGTGGCCGGTGCCGTGGAAGAAACCCTGCTGACGGGCGGATTTTGGTTTTTGGATTTTGGATTTTGGATTGGTTGGGACCGTTCCGGTATGAAAACCGCGCTCCTCGAAAAGCTTCTGTACGGCACGGTGGACGGTGTAGCCGTCAATGCCGGCGCGGATGGTCCGCATCGCGGCGCGTTGGGCGTCGCGGACCGCTTCGAACTGCCGGTGCAACGCCTCGGTGGCCTTGCCACGGACAACTGTGCGGGTCATGTCGCCGTAATAGCCGGTGCGTTCGTCGCGGGGAAACACGTCGAGAATGATGGCCTGATGGGCGCGGAGCGGGCCGTTGCCCCGCTCGTGCGGGTCGCATGCCTGCCTGCCGCCCGCGACGATGGTGTGCGCGCCGATGGCGCCAAGTCGGATCATGGCGATGTCTATCTCGGCGCGGACGCGCTCGCTGGTGAGCACGGAGCCGTCGAGCAGGAGCCGTCCGTCCTTGCCGATGCGCGCGGCCCGGATCATGGAGATGCCGGCGGCCAGACCGGCCTCGGTGGTGCGCAGGGCGCGCTCGATGGCTCTGACTTCGCCGGGGCGCTTGATTTCGCGTTGGGGGAAGATCGGCGTGTCGTCGGTCCAGACGCGGATGCCGTGCTGGCGGAGGTGCTCGGCATGAACAAGCGAAAAGTTCGCCGGCACGCGCGCGGAGGTGATGCGGCGTTTTCTGAAAATCGCGGCGATGACGTCGCCAAACTTCACGCGATGGCCGAGCCGCTTTTCCAGCGGCTGGATGATCTCTCTCATCGAGATGACTTCATCCACGTGAGCCTCGCGTCTCGCGCGATCAATCTCCAGGTCGCTCACCACGATGGCGCTCTTGCCGCGGTGGCGGAAGTAAATGAACGCGTCGGGCACAAACATGCCGGTGGCGTAAAGCATGTTGGCGTCGCGTTCGCTGTCGGCGACGATCAGGAGGGTGTCGCTCATCGGCTGAGGTGGTTGGCTTGGGTCTGGCCTTTGGTGTCGAGCGCGGTGATCATCGCGCCCTTGCGGAAGACGCTGACCTGCCGCGTGGACTCGCTGATGACGATGGCGATGGCCTCGGTGCTGGCGGTAATGCCTGCCGCGGCCTCATGACGCGCGCCGTAACCGCTCGGCAATTCCTGGCCGGGAATGTTCGGCAACAGGTAGCTGCCCGCGGTCATGATGACGCCGTCGCCGCGGATGATGAACGCCCCGTCAATCGAGCTGAACTCCTTTACCGTCTCCTCCATGAACGGGTCGAGGATGTTGCGGTCGTCTTCGCGGTAGCCGTAGAACGGGTTGATCACCATTGGTCGGCAGGACTTCAGCACGCGGTCGGTGTCGCCGACGACGAAAATGGTGCCGACCGGTTTTCCCTCGCGTCCCTCGGCGGCGAGGCTGCCAGCGATGCCGATGACGCGCTCCAGCACTTCCGGCCGCAGGTCTTCAGGCAACGGCACTTCCTCCGGCGAAAACAACATCTGGTATTCGCGCGCCGCGTCCACCAGCACCAGCGTGTCGAGCAGGCCGCTGCCGGGCAGTCCGGCGATGCAGATGATGCGCTCGTCGCGCCGGATCAGGCCGCGCGTCAACGCGAGCAACATCGCCAGCTTGAGCTGTCCCACGCGGTCGCCGCTGCCGCTGGAAATCTGGATGACATCCTTCACGCGGCGGTCGTTGCGGTAATGTTCCGGCTTGTTTCGTGTGACGACGATCACGTCGTAGTCCGCGCAGAGACGGGACGCCTGGTCCAGGCTCGAAAGCGCGTCGGCAAACAGGAACACGCTGGTCACGTAGTGCTGCCGGCCCAGCGCGATGGCGTGCGTGATGAGCGAGCGGTTCAACGCCCCATGCGTCGTCGGCACGCGCGCCGTGCTCGGCCCCCACGTCCGCGTGATGATCTTGAACGCCTCCTCCGGCGACTCCGCGTGCAGGATGCGCTTGACCGTGTCCACGTCCTTGGCGAAATCCGCCGTCGCGTTGAGCACCCGCAGAAATGTCTTCTCCTCGGGGCTGGCCACCAGCATCACCACCAGATGCACCGGCTGGCTTTGCGACTGGTTGTAAATGATGCCTTGCGCGCTGCGGCCGACGGCGATGATGAACCGCCGCTTCATCGGTAATCGCGCGTGAGGGATGGCCACGCCCTGACCCATGGCCGTCGTGAGCGTGTTCTCACGGGCGAGCACCGCCTTCAGCAACCGTTCCCGTTTCATCTTCGGGTCCGACTTGCAGATTACGTCCACCATCTCGGCGAGCACCGCCTTGGGATCGCGGCTGCTGAGGTCAATGACCCGGTTGCGTGTGAGTAGTTTATCGAGGCGCATGGCGTCTCAGACGATAGCGGCCACGCGCAGTCGGCGCAACGGGAAATTCAGAGCTTGTTACGCACCAAACAGCTTTGTTTTTGGATTTTTCCGGCGCTTTTGAGGAGTCGAAGAACTGAATCGTGGCTGTCGCAGAAGTCTTCGTTAGCTGGCGGTTTGTGAAATGGGGTCAGGGCCAGGAGAGTTTCTTCATGAATTCACCGATCGCTGGCTTGGAAAGCGCCTGTTTGACGACGGGACAACTAACCCGGTACATGACAAACCACCGTCCGTGTGTAAAGAGGAAGAGTTGGGAACCGAGTGCCTGACGTTGACCAGCGAAGTCATCCGTGTAAAGGAAGGTGGCATGTTTGCCGTCGTGAGATTGTCCGCCGCATGAAATCTGACATGCATCTTCTGAAACCAGGTATGTTCCCTCGTGCTGACTGCAAACTTCGGCTTTGCATGCTCCGAAGTGGCCATCGAGGGTGTTGTTAGGTGGCCGTTGTGGCATCGGGTAAACATAAACGGTCATCACGAACCCTTGGGACGCAAAGTTGTAACCCACCGAAATGTCGTTTCCGACCCGGTCGTATTGCCTGACGTTCACCCTGGCAAAGCCTGCGACAGTGGGCGGGAACACGAATTGCGAAGGTGTGTGAACATAGACCTGATCAGTCCGTGGTTGGACTATATCCGCCGCGCTCACTGCTGGTGGCGCGCTGGAAACGATGAGACCTGTCAACGTCAGGACCGCAAGTAGGGTGACAGGGTAACGCATAAAATATCACAGCCGCAGATTCGGCTGGGCGTCGAGGTCGAGGGGACTGCGGAGGCCGGCATGGAGTTTGTGCCAGCCGAGGCCGGCGATCATGCCGGCGTTGTCGGTGCAGAGCTTGCGGTCGGCCATGAGCAGTTCGAGACCGTTGCGGCGGCAGGCCGCAGCCAGTTGGTCCCGCAACGCGCCGTTGCAGGCGACGCCGCCGGAGACGGTGACGAAGCGGACGCGCATGGCGAGCGCCGCGGCGATGGCCTTGCCGACGAGCACGTCCACAACCGCTTGCTGGAAACTGGCGCAGAGGTCGGAGAGCGTTTGAGCGTTGAGCGTGGAGCGTGGAGCGTCGGAAGCCGGCGATGGACTTCCATCTTCTGGTTTCTGACTTCTGATTACTGACTTCTGACTACTGACTTCTGCCTTCTCCTTCTGCTCCCGCTTCCTCAGCCAGTAGAGCACGGCGGTCTTGACGCCGCTGAAGCTGAAATCGAAATCAGGGTCGTTGAGTTTGCCGCGAGGGAAGGGGATGGCGGCGGGATTGCCGCTGCGCGCGGCCTTCTCCACCTCCGGGCCGCCGGGATAACCGAGGCCGAGCAGTTTGGCGACCTTGTCGAATGCTTCGCCCGCCGCGTCGTCGGTGGTCTGGCCGAGAACGGTGTGGTCGCCGATGGCTCGGACGTGGACGAGCATGGTGTGACCGCCGGAGACGATGAGGGAGACGTTCGGCTCGAACGCGCGGCCCGCCGACAGCCATGGCGAGATGAGGTGCGCCTCCATGTGATTGATGCCGATGAACGGCAGGCCGCGGGCAAGCGCGAGCGATTTGCCGAAGGTCAGGCCGATGAGCAACGAACTGGCAAGGCCCGGCCCGCACGTGGCGGCGACACCTTCGATCTGGTCGAGCGTCGCGCCGGCCTCGCGGAGCGCGTCGGTGACGACGGTGTTGATGATTTTGAGATGATGGCGCGAGGCCAGTTCCGGCACAACGCCGCCGTAGGGGCGATGCAGCGCGATCTGCGAGGCGACGACGTTGGAAAGGATGCGCGCGCCGTCGCTGACGACAGCGGCGGAGGTTTCATCGCACGAGCTTTCGATACCGAGCACAAGCATGGTTTGAATCCAGACGGAGCTATGAAACCACGAAACGCGCGAAATGCACGAAAGAACCGCCACGGGATTTCGTTCCTGGGAAACGCACTGGTAAATGTGGTTGAGTCCCTCTAACTTTCCGGTGTCGCGGGCGAATGAGAAACAGAGCAAACTGCGCGCCCTTATTCTGAATGGAACCGTTCATCCAACTTTGTCCCGGCATCGGCTCGGCGTTCGAGGCGTTCTGGAAACTGCGCGGAGAGCGGCACGTGGCGTTTTTGGACAGCGCGTTGCCGGATGCGCGGCAGGGGCGGCTCTCGATTGTGGCGAGCGACCCGGTGTTGGTATTCGAGGTGTACGGCGACCGGATCGAAGTGACCGGTGAGACAACGCGTGTGCGGCAGTCGGGGAATCCGTTCGCGGCGCTGCAGGAACTGGAGCGGCGGTTTTCGGCGGGAAATGGCGGCGGCGAGTGGCCTCACGGCGCGCTGATCGGCTGCCTCGGCTACGACTTGCGGCGATTCGTCGAGCGCGTGCCTGCGCGGCTTGCAGATGATCTGGCGATGCCGGATGCATGGTTTGGCGTTTATGACCGCTTGTTGGTGTTCGATCACGACACGGGCCGAGCGACGATTATTTCCACCGGTGTTGACGAGAGCGGTCGCGCTGATTCAGACCGCGCATGGCGGCGCGCCGAGGAGTGGCAGAGAAAGCTGGCGGCGAGCATGGTGCTGCCTCAGTCATCATTATTGACGAATGAGCGCGAGCCGGCGCTGGAGTCGAATCTGACGCGGGAAGATTACGAGCGCGCGGTGAGGCGGATTCTCGACTACATCGCGGCGGGCGACGCTTACCAGATCAACTTCAGCCAGCGGTTCCGCGCGCAGACGTCGTCGTCGCCGGAGTTGCTTTATCACGCGCTGCGCGCGGCGAATCCCGCGCCGTTCGCGGCGTATCTTGATTGTGGCGCAGGGCAGATCCTGTCGTCGTCGCCGGAGCGGTTCCTGCAAATCCGCGGCCGTCACATCCAGACGCGGCCGATCAAAGGCACACGGCCGCGGATCGGCAACGAACAGGCGGACCAAAAAGCCGCGCGCGAGTTGATGATGAGCGCGAAGGATCAGGCGGAGCTGTTGATGATCACCGATCTGGAGCGCAACGACCTTGGTCGCGTGTGCGAGTTCGGCAGCGTCCACGTGCCGGATCTGGTGACGCTGGAGAATTACGCGACAGTGATGCATCTGGTCTCGACCGTCGAAGGCCGGCTCGCCGGCGGCGTGACGGCGGTGGAGGCCGTCCGCGCGTGTTTTCCCGGCGGGAGCATCACCGGCGCGCCCAAGATCCGGGCGATGGAGATCATTGACGAACTGGAGCCGTGCGCGCGGGGCGTTTATACGGGCGCGATCGGTTATCTCGGCTTCAACGGCGTCGCCGATTTCAACATCGCCATCCGCACGATGATTTATAAAAACGGGATGGTGCATTTTCACGCCGGTGGCGGTATTGTCGCAGACTCCGAGCCGGCGTTGGAATACGAGGAGACGTTGCACAAGGCGCGCGGCATGGTGCGGGCGCTGGCACAGGCGGAGGCATTGGCCGATGAGCATGACGATTTATCGCGACGGCAAATTCGTGTCTGAGGAGGAAGCTGCGGTCTCGCCGTTTGACCGCGGGTTTCTCTACGGCGACGGGCTATTCGAGACGCTGCGGTGCTACGACGGAAAAATGTTCCGGTTGGACCGCCACATCGAGCGGTTGCGGTCGGGATTGGAGCGGCTCGGCATTCCGTTATCCGTGAATGAAGCGGAGTTCGCGGGGGTGTTGCGCGAGCTCATGAAACACAACAACGTCGCCAACGGCGTCGCGCGGATCATCGTGACGCGCGGGGTGGGGGAATTCGGCTTGCTCGGCAAGCAGGCGCAACAGCCGGTGGTGCTGGCGGCCTGCTGGTCGCAGCCGCCGCCGGCGCCGGAACGCTACGAAAAAGGCATCCAGTGCATCGTTTCCCATGAACGGTTGTCGCCAAAGCACGATTTGAAGAGCCTGAATTACATGGGCCAAATCCTGGCGCGGCGCGAGGCGGATGCCGCGGGCGCGGACGACGCGATTCTCCTGAACCATCACGGTCACGTTGCCGAGGGAACGACGAGCAACATTTTTCTCGTCCTTGGCCGCGAACTGATCACGCCGTCATTGGAGGCGGAGATTCTGGTGGGGATCACGCGCGCCGCCGTGATCGAACTGGCGCACGCCGAGAAACTGCCGGTGGTGGAGCGCATCGTGCACCAAAACGATTTGTTTCACGCCGATGAAGTGTTTCTCACCAGCAGCGTGGCGGAAGTCGTGCCGGTCACGCGAATCGGGAGCCACTGGGTTCATCTCGGCCGGCCGGGGCCGATGACGCGCGAAATGATGCGGGCGTTTCAGGCGCTCGTGCGACGCGAAGCAAAGTGAGCGGCGGGGGAGCCGCCGCATTTGCTTTCTCACGACTTGCGCATCAGGTGGTCGGCTGCATTCACGACTTCCGTGACCCCGATGGCCGTCATGCATTCCATATCCTTCGTGGGCTTGCACTTTCCCTTGAGACACGGCGAGCAGGGCATGGTGGCGTAGAGCACGACGTGCGCGCTGGCCGGGTAGGGGCCGGTCAGGCGCGGATTGGTCGGGCCGAGAATGGCGACGACCGGCGTGCCGACGGCAACGGCGAGGTGCATGGGGCCGCTGTCGTTGGAGACCAACAGCCGCGCGCGGCGCGTCAAATCCACCAGTTGCGGCAGCGTGGTCCGGCCGGCGAGCACCTCGACGTGCGCATGGGCCGCCTTGGCGATGGCCTCGGCGACGAGGCGTTCGTCGGCGCTGCCGATGATGGCAATGCGGTGATCGGGCCACCGCGCGGCGAGGCAGGCGATCAGCTCGCTGAAACGCGACGGCGGCCAGCGTTTCGTGGGCCACCGCGCGCCTGGATTGATGAGGATGAGGCTGTCGCGCGCCACTTTCGGCCCGCGCGGGTCGGGCGCGAGCGGGAATTCCACGCGGTCCACTTCCAGTCCAAGTTGGCGCGGCAACATCAGATAGCGGTCCACCGCGTGCAGGTGAAGCGGGGGAATCTTGACCAGTTCGTTGTAAAAACTCGTGGCGCCTTCGCGGCCATCGGACAAGCCGGTGCGGCGGCGCGCGCCAGTGGCGAGCGCGATCAAACCGCTGCGAAGCAGACCTTGCAGATCAATAACCCAATCGAACCGCTCGCGGCGCAGCGCCGCAATGAAGTGGCCGAACTCCATCCAACCGTCGAACGTCGCATAGCGACGGCGGGCGAAGGGAATGATGCGATTGATGACGGGACAACCGTTCAGGATGGACGCGAAGTTGTCGTTGACGAGCCAGGCAATGTCGGCTTGCGGGTACGCGCGCCGCAGGATGCGCACGGTGGGCAGGGCGTGGATGATGTCGCCGAGGGAACTGGGCTTGACGACCAGGATTTTCACACGAGAAAAACGGCGGCGCCGGGATTACTTGCCGAGGGCCAGCCGGACAGCAAGCTTCTCGGGCAACGCGGCCTGGCGGATTTTGTATTGCACGGCGGCGATGTCGTAGTCGAGGCGCTTGATGGAAGCCTTTTTGGCGTCGGTGTCATAAATGACGTAGCCGGTCTTGGGATTGCCGTCGCGAGGCTGGCCGATGGAGCCGACGTTGATGAAATAGCGGCAGCCGGGTTTGATTTCGACGGTGGTCCAGCCGTGTTCGGTGCGGACGGGGCCTTCCTTGATGAACGCCAGCGGCACGTGGGTGTGGCCGAAGAAACAGACGTTGGTGGTCTGGTAGCTCATTGAGGACGCCGCGGCGAGCCGGTCGAAGACGTAGCCCCAGCTTTGCGGCATGTCGAGCGTGGCGTGGACGACGGTGAAGTCGTGCACGAGCCGCACGAGCCGCAGATCGCCGAGAAACTTCTTGTCCTCATCGTCGAGTTGCTCGCGCGTCCAGCCGATCGCCTCCGCGGCGATGGGGTTGAAGCTCATCGTGCTGAGATTGGCCGAGGCCAGATGATCGTGATTGCCGCGAACGCAGGGGCATTTCAACTCATCCCGGACGATTTGAAGGCACTCCTTGG
>Ga0114951_10001314_pt1 | contig 31219 bp, 33 predicted proteins | sample AM7aDNAmetaG_FD_88677 | JGI IMG/M metagenome (GOLD analysis project Ga0114951, IMG submission 88677) | Freshwater microbial communities from Finland to study Microbial Dark Matter (Phase II) - AM7a DNA metaG | ecosystem: Environmental > Aquatic > Freshwater > Lake | place: Finland: Lake Alinen... | reverse complement strand
CTGGGAAAGCTGGCAACATTTTTCCTTATTTCAATTCTGCGAGAGAGTTGGCATAGCTTTATAACTTACTTTTCATAGTTTTCTGAGAAGTGGTGTAGGAATGAACTTTATTTCAGGACCCAATACAGTTGCGCAGGCGGTTTCGTTGCCTGCAGGCGCGTCAATTTCGCATTCACAGCTCTTAGGAGCGGGAAGCGACCAGATAACACAAATAATCAGTTTACTCTCATACGTGTTCTTCATAGTTTTAATCTTCTACGGGCAACGTATCCAAATGTACGTTATGATTCGTGAAGTTGAGAATTCTCTGCATAAACTCAAACACATAAAAGAGGAAGGCAGAAAAACCACCATCGAAGCCATAAAAGAAATCGGCAAACCAACCGTTGACCCAACACCGCGGGTTGACCGATTCCTCGAGTACTTCACCATCGGCCCACAGGGCATGGACCCCGCAGGTATCGTGTACAAACTAGACCACATCCTAGACGTACGCGACGAACGCCTCAAAGAAGAAGTTAAACTCATGGCACCATTGAGCGATGAAGTTCAAATTAACAACTTGGAAAACACCCTTGAAGCCGCCATGGCACTCAACTTCATCTACAAAGTCGTACGCCACTACTACATCCAGGGCAAAAAAACCCTCAGCCTCTATGTAATCATGCAGTTGCAGATGATTCTGCCCATGGTTATGAAGGAAGCAGACGCATACTCAAGCGCTCTCAAAGCGTTCGCGTATGGTCAACCAATCGGAGACGGCGTTGGACCACTCGTCGTTGGCAAACTCATGCACGGCTACGAAGTTCGCAAGCTGCCTAAAGACTGCGTGATGGCGACCGTTCCAATCGAAGGGCGAGTCGGCATAATCGTTAAAGCTGAAGGCCCCGGCGGAAACGTCGGCAAACCAGGCGACGCCGTCGAAGCAGTCATCGAAGAAAACCAGGGCAAAATCGCGTGCTTAATCATGATTGACGCTGGCTTAAAGCTGGAAGGCGAATTAGTCGGCGAAGTATCAGAAGGCATAGGCGCAGCCATCGGCGGACCAGGCGTAGACGCATACAAGATAGAAGAGAAACTGACCAAGTACAAGATACCCAACTACGCCATAATCGTCAAAGAAGACATCGGCGACGCAGTTTCACCCATGCGCAAAGAAATCCACGATGCAACCGACAAAGTCATCGAACGCATAAAATCAATCATCGTTGAACGCACAAAAGAAGGCGACAAAGTCGTAATCGTGGGCGTGGGCAACTCAATCGGAGTTGGACAATAATGAGGATGAACAACATGACGCAAAACCAAACTCAAGCGGCACCCGCAAGCAAAAAAATCTCAACCTACCTCGCGTTAATAGTCATGATAGTCATGGCGTTGGCTGTGGTAGCGTTGCTAATAGCGGCTTACACATACGTAAACGCGGCAACTGCAGAAGACCAAATTACAGCCGCAGCCTTCGGCGTCATCGGCGCAGTCGCATTAGCCATGTCAGTGTTCACGCTTTTCCAATCACGCAGACAAGTTGAACAGATGAAAATCGACGCACCCAAAGTCATAACCACCATCGAATGCCAAAACAAAGGCTGCAACCAAAAAACCGTCAGGGAATTTCAACGCGGCGACTATGTCTACAAAGAAATCGATGTCCCATGCACCAAATGCGGCGGCAAACAAATGATAACCGGCATCTTCAAAGAAATCAAAGAAAAAGAAAAAACCTACAACGTTTAAATTTTCATCTTTTTTTCCTTTTTTAAGTTAAAACTTCACAGCCATCTTCTTTTATTAGCAGCGTATGCTCTGCTTGAGCCACGGGTTTTCTGCTGGCTTCAACAAAAATCGGGTATCCCATGATTGCTTTTGAGGTGTACAATTCTTTGAAGGCGGCTTTATGCTGCTCTGCGGGGACGACGCCTATGAGCCAGCGTTCGGCAAACGGCAATGTGTGGAAGTTGATTTCGATGTGTTTTAACATTTTTTTGGCAGCGTCGCTCTTCACAGATTTGGCTTTGAGGAAGCGGAAAATCGTCATTTGTGGTCCATCGTCAACGCGGCCGATGGCGTCGGGTTGGGTGACGAAGGGCTCGATGGCGTAGACTTCGCCCGCTCGGACTTTGTTTGGCGAAAACCCTGCGACGTTGGGGATGGATGTTCCCGCGTGGATGAGGTAGCGTCCGACCGAGTGTCCCGTGAGGTTGCTGATGGGTTTGAAACCGCGGTTTTTTATTGTGGATTCAATTAAGGCGCCGATTTTGCCAAGTGCCATGTCGCCGTGAATGTTATCTATAGTTGTTTTAAGTGCAAGTTCGGCGGTGGCTGCCATGCTTCTGCCCTCTGGGCTGAAACAGGCGGTGAACGCTGTGTCCGTGACGTAGCCATCTACCTGCACTCCTAAATCTACCTTAACTGTGGCGCCCGAGGGAATCCGCAGAGTATCTCTAGGCGGCGAAGTATAGTGGGCTGCAACCTCGTTGATGCTTACGTTGCAGGGAAACGCAGGCTTTCCGCCTTTCGCGCGGATGAGCCCTTCAACTTTCTCGCAGACATCGATGACTGGCATGTTCTCATGCACTTGGCTGCGCATTTCCTCGCGTGTTTCACGTAGAATCCTGCCCGATAAACGGAAAGTTTCGAGTTCTTCATTGTCGTACGGCATAGCAAATCACTGCTTTGTTAAAATTGGATTACGCGTTGGATGCTTAAATGCTATGCGACCTGCTAGAAATGGAATATAGGTTGATGTTACCGTTTTTTTGGCTTTACTATAATGATGTCAACATTTTGCAGTGAAATGCTCGCCGCATTTTGGACACTCTTAAGAGGCTACACTGAAGTATGCGTTTTCTAATTTCTTGTTGGGCAATGCGATTTTTTCGCTGCAGTTAGGACAGTTAACCATAGAGATTACGGCTTACAAGCAATCGGGCAAGCGCATTATTAAGGACTGTGTTGTTTTTCAAATAACCGCAACTGTGAGTTTCCATCCATTGTCTTTTAGTTTTCCACTCTTTGTCCCAAGTGCAAACGTATCAGCTTTGCAATATTATCAACTTAAAAATTTTGTTACTTTACTTTTGTCTATTTGCTGTTTTGAACAATATGGTTTAGCTTGAAGGAATACGCTGTAATCCTGAACTGGAAAAATCTTTGTCAACATAATTTATGTGAACGTTTGCTGTGCCGTTATAACCCAGTTGAAAACTGGTTATTCCCTGTTTCACTACGTATCGTGCGTCCCATTCGTATTTTTGTCCGCTTGATATGCTGAAGTCACCGTGGCTGCTCATGCCCGAGTATGTCGACATCAGCGAAAGCTGTTGTCCATCTGAAACTAAATCGAAGTCATCAAAATTCAGCTGAATTTGCTTGTTTTTCAAATCCCCCACTGCATTGTCTATCTGGATAATGGTTCCGAATTGGATGACGGTGTCGGGTGGTTGATCTTGTACTGTGGGCATGGGCACGACTTGACCCTTGTAGCAAGTTACAGTTACCGTTAACTGTCCGTTGGTGCCCAGTGTTTGATAGGCTATTACGCCTATTGTCCAGCTATCACAATTACAACAATGACTGTGGCTAAGATTTTCTTGTTTATTTTATGTTCCATCTATATTGGTCATAGGCTTATCTGTTGATTTTATTTTTAACGTTTGCTCTTGGTGGCTCGTCTGCAGTTTTTCAGCAAAGCGTTGAGGTTGTAGGGCATTTCGCTTCGTGATTTAAACGCTTACTTAGGCTTTGTAGAGTTTGGGGTCTAGGAGTGCAAAGTTGTTTCCGCCCGTGTGGTAGATCACGCGTGCTTTTTTGAGGTCGTAGCCTGCTTCCGTGAATGCGCCTACGTCGGCGTATGCTTCGAGGATTTTGCCCACAAAAATCGTGTGGTCGCCCGTGGTCATTTGCCCGTCGACTTCGCATTCGAGGTGTGCTATGCATTCGCGGATTGCTGGCGCCTTAACTTTTTTGCCGGGCATCTGTGTTAGGCTGGTTTTTTTGAATTTGTCAAAGCTCCTGCCCGTCAGCGAGCCGCAGGCGTAAACTGCCTGAAGGATTTCAAGAGTTGGGATGTTTACGATAAATTCTCCTGATTCTTCAATTAGGGTGTGACTGTGGCGGGTGGGTGCGAGGCTGATGGCGAGGAGCGGTGGGTTGATGGATGTCGGCATCGCCCACGCCATGGCTGTGATGTTGGGTTTGTTTGCTTTGCCGATGCATGTGATGAGGACTGTGTGCATGGGGTGGAGGAGTCTGTAGGCGGAGTTGATATTGACTTGGGTTTTTGCTGACACATGATTCACCTGTTAATCTGGTTTAGCTTGATGGGACTTGGGTTATTTCTGTTTTTGCCCGAGGGCGTAGTGAATCGTAATATAATCTTTTAAGTGAAACTTGCGCATTCCGCGGGGCTGGTTTGCTGGTTATGTTAAGTGACCCTATGCTTTTGCATTAACGTGGAGCCCGAAATCAAAGCGCTTGAAGGTTACCAAAATTTCCGTTGGTTGGTTTTTTGCTTTATCAAATCAAGAGCGGATGTGTTACGCTTAAAGTTCCAGTTCGTCCCAAACTCAGCAGGTTTTCGCCCTTAAAAGTTTTCACTGTTGCACCCTTAACCTGCACCATTTCGCCAACTGCGGGTATGTTTAATTGTTCACCCCAGAGGCAAACCTTGACTTTCCCAGTTTCGTCAGCAATCCAGAGCTCAGTTACCTTAACTCTGCTGCCGTACTGGGTGTTCACTATTTTAGTTTCTTGGACCTCCAAAACTTCCGCGTTTAAGTTAACTTTTTTCATTCCGCGCCGAAGGCTTTGGATATATTTTAAATCGAATGTTAGGTTTTGTCTAGCTACTTGCCTGCGGACCTTATCGGTATCCAGCCAACTCTCGAAGCTAATGTTTTTTCGGAGGAGAAATTCCTGAGTGACTTTGAATTGCATCACTACTTTGTTGGCTTTTGTTATTAGGAAGACTGATTGGTTGTTTACGATGCCGCGGTAGTCGAGGTTTAATTCTCCGCATTTTGATTCTCCTGTTACTCTCGCTGAAATCAAGGCTCGGTATAGTTCGGATAGGTAAACGTTGTATTTTACTGAAAGAAACGCGAGATGCTCGATTACTATTGGTTCTTTATAGTTCAAAGTTTTTTCTCCAAGGTTTGATGCAAGATCGGACTGAAAAAGTGAAGTTAAGCGAAGAACAGGATAAGATACTTTTTCTTAAAAAATTTCCGACAAGTTTACTCTAGTGCCCTATGGAGTATATAGGGATGATAAATAATGGAAGGTTTTTCCCTTGTGGTTCTAAGTTTAGTGATTCTTACCTTTGTACGTGGTATTGTTCGATTACGTCTTTGGCTTTTTCCCGTTTTTCCTGGTGCGCCGTTAGGAACTTGCTGAGTTTTTCCGCCGTGTCTTTTTTGCATTCGCCGCACAGCATCTCGCCGCCTCGGCATCGCCGTTCCCGCTCCGCCAGCTTCGATGAATCTTCTTCGAACAGGAAAAAGTAGTACTGGAATATGCTGCAGATTGATGGGTCGGCGCCTTCTTTACGTTGTTCCGCCGCGGTTCCTTTGCCGCCTGTGAATGCGTTCCAAATCTTCTTTTTGACAACGTCAGGCTGGTCCATGGTGAATATGCTGGTTTCAGGCTGCGACGCACTCATCTTTCCGCCCGCCGCCAAACCTGGGAGGAAGCGGCAGTGGATCTGCGCTGGTTTATAGTAGCCGAGTTTCTGGGCTATGTCGCGTGTGACGCGCCAGTAGGGGTCTTGGTCGATGGCTGCCGGAATCAAGGCTGGGACGTTTTCGCCCGTGAGCTTCTTGTGCAGAAAGCAAGGTGCGGCTTGGATTGCGGGCCAGAAGACCCAGCCGATGTTTGTGCTGTCCTGGAAGCCAAACGTGCTGCGTGCGGTGCTGTAGGTTATGCGTTTGGCAACTTCTAATGTGATGTCGTAGAGCAATTCGATGTCTTTGGTATCGTAAATTATGAAGGTGTCATCGGGTTTGAAGCCTAAAGCGATGAGGTCCAAGGCGTTTTCGTATGACCATTTGCTGGTTTCTTTAAGGTCACGTTCATCGTTTACGAGGTATTTTTCGTCGTCGGTTATTTGGAAGTAAAGTCTGGTTTTGAATTTTTGCTGGATGTGCAATGTGAATATCCATGGGACAAGGTGCCCGATGTGTACGGGTCCGCTGGGTCCCCTGCCAGTGTACAACACGAATTTTGTGCCTTTGTCGTAGAGGTCAAGCACGGTGTCGAGGTCGCGGTGGCTGAAGAAAATCTTGCGCTCTAGTTGCAGATGGAGCTTGTCGGTGTGTTTCTCTACGCGGCTTAGCAGTTGGGGTGTTAGGGGTTGGGTGCCGAATTCTTTGATGAGGCGTTCATAGTCAACTTTGCCTTTGACTTCCCATGGAGTAACAACCATTTCGCCATTGTTTTCAGACGAGTTAGATGCCGCCGTAATACTTCACCAGTGCCTGTTACCCAAAGAAACCCTGTTTTGTCATATATGCTTTTTTCGGTGAGCTTACTATGCTGCGGGCAATGTTATAGTGAATGTCGCGCCTTTGCCTTCTTCGCTTACAAACGTGATGGTGCTGTTCTGCGCTTCCATGAGGCGTTTGCAGACCGCCAAACCGAAACCCTGCCCGTTCGCCTTCGTGGTGAAGAGAGGCTTGAAGATTTTTTCTTTAGTAGATGAATAATGAATAGCCCCTTTACTCATCATCTACCAGCAGGCTGAGCAGGAAATTGTGTTTTTGTTTCAGGGTCAGGTTTGGGCTGCAGACTGGTTGTGGACAATAATACAAATGCCAAACACAAATGCGCCTGATGGACGTGACCATAATTTTTTTTCTATAGCCCCATCGTATAAGGAGTTTGAAGTGCTTAAATCAGGTTTTTCTCTGAGAATCAACGAATTCTCTGACTTTTTTTGAAGCATCTGCCTTGAGGATTTCGCCGTGTCCGGGCAACATGATGTCAAAGTCCAGAGCGGATAATTTCTGGATCGATTGCTTCTCTTTTTCTGAATCCCAAGTGTACTGTTCTGGAGCCCCCGTGACTTTGGTGCCGTCGAAGCGTAATGTGTCGCCTGTAAACAAGGCTCTTCTCTGTGCATCAAACAGGGCAATGCTTCCTGGCGAGTGACCTGGCGTAGCTACGACTGTGAGGTCTCCGATTATGTCCCCATCGTTAAGCAAAACATCAACATCGACAGGTGTAGGCTTGATGAAGGATGATACTGCCCTCAAGAGGACGTTTTTTGGTTTCGGAAAAGGTTTTTTTCCCGCAACAAAATCCGCGTCATCCACGTGAACGGCTACCTTCGCGTTGGTTACGTCTTTGAGTTCTTTCACACTGCCCATATGGTCCATGTGGTAATGGGTTAAAACAATCGCTGAGACCTCGGATGGTTGGTGACCGATTTTTTGGATGTAGTGAACGATTTTCTTGGCGTTTCCACTCATTCCAGTGTCAACTACGACTAATTCTTTTCCGCTGATTACCAGGTAAACGTTGCTGTGTGCCAGATTGCTGCTTGCTTCGTCAATTCGGTGTATGCCCTCGATAATTTCCATCAAACAACTCTCCTTGACTCTAAAAGAGGTTAATATTGGGCTATATAAAAAGATTAGAAATTGCGCCTGTCCATAGGCTAAGATAAATCCAAGTTCATCATTAAAGTTCAATCGAAGCCTATTGGTATCGCCCAACTCAAGATTTGCCCTATTACGCAGGAAAGCACCGCAGATAATCGCAGCAGTGATATTAATCGTTATCGTAGTTTACATATTGTTTGAGTTGACTGAGGATGTCCTCATCGAAGGCGCCCCATTAACGAGCGGACCGCTCATAAGCGCCCTCATGTACTTCACCAGAAACGTCAAGAACGCGGTCTCTTCGTGGGGGTACCCGGGAATTTTTGGTTTGATGCTTCTTGAATCCAGTTCGTTGCCTGTTCCCAGCGAGGTTGTGCTTCCGTTTTCTGGTTTTCTCGTTTCGGTTGGTCAACTTGACTTTTTTGTCACCGTTGCCGTAGCAACCGCCGCTGCCGTGGTGGGTTCGCTTGTCGATTACTACATAGGCTTAAAGGGTATCCAAACACTGACAAAGCACAGGGTTCTGGGCAGAGCAATATTCTCTGTAGACCAATTGACCTTCGCGGGAAAATGGTTTAGCAAGTACGGTTCCATCACAATTTTTCTATCACGTATGGTTCCTGGAATTAGAACGTTAATATCTTTCCCCGCTGGAGCCGCGAAGATGCCGCTGGCAAAGTTTCTGGTTTACACCGCGGTGGGATGCCTACTGTGGAACAGCATTTTAATCTACGTGGGCTATTATTTGGGAAATAACTGGACAGAAGTTGCAGGCGTATCCCATTACATACTCATCGCCGTAATAGCTGCAATGGTCGCGTCAGTAGCCGCTTACGTGGTTGTGCGATTAAGAAGAAGAAAAATGTGGATTCAAGCACAAAAAGATGGAAAAAATTAGTTTAGAACGTTTATCTTAGGTTTAACTTCTCCTTCAATTCCCAGCGCTTTCGCTTCTTTCACCTGAACCATACAATCCACTTCAGAGGCATCGTTAAACAATTTGGCATCAACCGACTGCAGGAACGCAGCGTCGATGGAAACCGCCGAGTCAGAAGCAAAGATACCCACGTCTTTCATGACGATTTCTCCTGGGTTTGGCAAGCAGTCGCAGCCCTGCGCGATGTCCTTGGCGAAGCTCACATAAGACACTTTTTTGTGCTCAAACGTCGAGAGAACTCCGTAAGCAGCCGAAGCCAGCGCTTTACAAAGGTTCTGTTTATCGACGAAGTGGATGGCTTCCATGGGGCAAGAGGCGATGCACATTGGGCAACGCATGCACAGCGACGAAGTATTGTGGGCTTTTCCCTGGATGATGTCAGGCAGATGAAACGCGCAGACTTCTTTGCATTTGCCGCAGCCAACGCATTTGGACGTGTCGATTTCTATGCCGACTGTTCGGTGCTGGCGGAGCTTTCCCGCTTTTGGAGTGCAACCCATGCCCAGATTCTTTATGGCGCCGCCAAAACCCGTGAGTTCATGCCCTTTGCAGTGGGAAACAACAATCATGGCATCGGCTTGGGCGATTGCTCCTGAAACCTCGATTTCTTTTAGGATGCCCTTTGTTTTTGTGAGTTGAAAGTTTTCTCCCCGCAAACCGTCTGCAACGATGAAGGGTGCCATGTTGAAGCCGTTCATCAACGCGGTTTTCATGTGGTCATAGGCGTTGTTTCGCTGGGCCAGGTACGCGGTGTTGGAGTCAGTTAGGAACGGTTTTCCTCCTGCCTCCTTCACCCTGCAGATTATGTCATGTACGAAAACTGGTTGCACATAGTAGGGATTGCCAAGTTCACCGACATGCAGTTTAATCGCTACAAGATCCCCTTTCTGTATGCAATCGAAGGTTTTTGCTGTTTCATAGAGGCGGTTTGCCTCCTCCAACAAGTTAAGCTTGGTATTCCACGGAACCAAATGAACCGTCAAGCAACATTCCTCATCTTTAAATTAGCGCAAAGCAATCCGTATAAACTTTAGCGTTCCACACTTCGGAGTCGCAACATTTTTACTTGAGCAAAAGTAAGTCAAATCAAACAAGCAGGGTAGTTTTCGGGCAGATACACTTATGAGCAAACTTGAATGCAGCGGGCTAACGAAGGTTTACCAAGACCACAGAAAAGCACTGGATAACGTGAGCTTCTCAGTGGAGACTAAGGGCATTTTTGGGTTAATCGGCAGGAACGGCGCGGGAAAAACCACGTTGATTCGGATTCTCGCAACCGAGCTTGAACAGACATCGGGGTCCGCAAGCATAAACGGTTTTGACATACTCAAGCAGACAGATAAACTTCGGGAAAAAATCGCGGTCGTTCCACAGGAAGCCAGACCCATAAGATGGATGACGCCCAAGCAGACCGTAATGTCGTATCTTCTCTGGCGCGGCTACCCCTACAAACAAGCAAACCAGCTTGCCGCAGAATCACTTAAAAAACTCAACATGGAACAATACGCCAACACACTAAACAGTCGTCTTTCAGGCGGCACAAAAAGAAAAGTCCTCATCGCCACGGCAACTGCGTCGGAAGCCGAAATCATCTTTCTCGACGAACCCACCACTGGTTTAGACCCGATTTCACGGCGTGAACTCTGGGCTATTCTTCGGGAACTTGGGAAAACCCGTTTTATCTTCTTAACAACCCATTACCTTGATGAGGCGGAGCAGCTTGCCGACCAAATTGGCATCCTCAAAGAAGGAAAACTGGTTTCAATTGGTTCGCTCGCAGACCTTCGATTAAGCTCTCAGTATCAGTACAGCCTTAAACTGCCGCCCAACGTGCAAACGCCAACGTTGGTGGAAGGCGAAGTAACCGTTGGCGCCACGGGATACACGCAGATAATGACAAACGAAGCTGAAGCCTTCCGTTTAGCACGGTTATTGTCTGAGCAAAACGTAAAATTCTCCATTGCCCCAGTTACGCTCGACGATATTTTCTTCCGTCTCGTCGGGGAAAAAGCGAGGGATGAATAGTTGAGGCGCAGTAGACTGAGCCAAATCCTCGCCGGGGTCCTTGTAAACGCAATTTATGAGATGAAGAATTACCCCGTGGTCCTGATTAGCACGGTGATTTCGCCGCTTTCGCTCTTGCTCGTTATCACTTTTGTCAGCGGCGGTGCTCTCTTTGGGACAGCAATAGAGGGTGGATTAATCATGATTTTCTTCTCAAGCGGCATCGCGCTGCAATCCGACTTGTCGCATTTGAAGAACGATTTTAAGCTGCAGGACATGATTGTAAGTTCACCGACTTCTGCACGTATGTACATGAGCGGGATGGCTCTTGCAGAAATCGTCTATTCGCTTCCCGCATTAGTTATCCTTGTTGCGCTTGCAGGAATCTACCTTCACCCGTCCCTCATCCAAATCGGCATCTTAACCACCGTTCTTCTACTGATGTTCGCGGTTTCAGTAGCCATCGGCTTTATGCTTTCCACTTTCTCAAACGACGTCGTGCAGAGCTACGCGTTTTCAAGGCTTCTCTCGCTTTTGTTTGCCACCCTGCCGCCCGTGTATTACCCGATTACCTACGTTCCTTCACCCTTCAACTATCTAGCCTACCTTTCGCCAACAACTTACGCCGCCGAAATCATGCATTCCGCAACGGGGTTTCTGCATATTTCAACCAGCTTGTTAATCCTTGATTGGGTGGTTCTGCTGGTGGTAAGCACGATTATTCTATATGTGGCTGTGAAGAAGACACGGTGGCGGGATGTTTAGCCTAAATTATCTTGAAGTGACGGCAATGTTGGAAATAAAAAAAACTATTCTTTACTTGCTTCCTCAAATGCCTGCGTGATTACATATTCTCTTAAACGTTCGGCTTCAACTTCAGAATCTTTGGGTTTTTCACTTTTTGCATGTGGCTTTCAATGTGTCTCTCGATGGCTGCGTTAACCACATGTGCATTGTGAACCAGCAAAATCTCAAATCCACATGAACATTTAATCGAGGGCGCGTCTTCTGTAATGTTGATTTTTTTCTTGGAACCGCGAGCAGGCAAATTTCTCAACCTTTCTATTTTACCAATGCAACATGACGTTTGTTTAAAGCGTTGTTTCAAAAACCAAACTATTTTTCTTCCGAAATATTCTCAGAAACGAAATATCCTTCGGAGTTAAATGCCAGCTAATATTTTTTTCCCAAACCAAGCTTCTTCTGGATACCCCCTACATCGGCTTCACTGTCTGCCAATATGTTAATCCACAGTTCAAACTCGGCCTTTGAAATTTCTTTCTGGATAACTCCCTGCTGGTCTCCCGAGAAAAACCGCGGTGGCTGCGAAACAAAAAGTTTCACGTAGAAGATTCGGTCCGCTATCACTATCATGGATGAACAGCTGATTTGTTCGCCTCCAGCATAATCGATTTCATAGCCCACCTGCAAGACCCCTGTGAATGCTTCGTTTAATGTTTACTTAAAATTTTCCCCGAGAAGAAAATAAAACTGCAAATACGCAAATGTGACCTTAAGGCTTTGTAAGGGTGGGTTCATCTGTCTTGTCAGATGGGCTTGGTGTCGCCTGTTTGGGGTCGCTTGGTTTTTCGCGCTTCATAAACAAGAAAGCCCCAGCCAAAACAATAATCACAACCGTCAAAACAGCTACTACCGTAACCATGGGGAAAGGCGCTATGTCAAATGTGACGGTTCTCTGTGCGGAGTTGCCTACTTTGTCGGTTGCGTAGAGCGTTAAATGGTGCGATCCATCGGCGAGGGCTGGTAACGTGATGTTTCCAATTATGGTTACGTTTCCCTGTCCATCCAGACTATACGCCAAATACGATACTGCTTCGTTGACTGTGAAGGTTAATTGAATTTCGTTTGCATCGTAGGATCGGTTTTGCGGAAGTGTAATGACGATGTCCGGGGGAAGCGTGTCGATGATGAAAGTTACCGTGTTCGAAGCACCCATGTTGCCAGATGTGTCGTTCGCGTAGATTATCACGTTATGGGCACCTTCAGTGAGGCCTGACAGGGTGGTTTCCGCTTTAATCGTGACGTTTGCCCCGTTATCTATGCGGTAGCCCATCCACAGTGTGGCCCTGTTAATCGTGAACGACAACGTCACGGCTGCATAAGTCTTGTTTTCTTCAGGCGAAGTAATTTGAACTCTCGGTGCAACAGTTCCGTACCCAACTGGCTTGTACTGCTCGTTTACGTCAAGCCAATTCGTTCCATCAAAACCGCCGATTGCGTACAGCTCATCGTTCACAACCGCCACCCCCAAATATGACCTGGCAGTAGGCATAGACTCTTCAGGGTTCCAAGAATCGTTCCCTGGATTATAAGCTAAAACTTGCTTGCTGAAGCTCTCATTGGCGTAGCCGCCTATAAAGTATATTCGCTCAGGAGCCATAATGCCCTCGGTTACCGCGGCTGCCCCATAACTGTTGACGCTGGGTAACTTTGCAGCTGAGCTCCAGTTGCCCGCTTTAGGGTCAAACACCTGGTTAGCGTCGCTGATAACGGTGTTCTGCAGCGACATGGATTCATTCGTGCCTCCTATAATGTAGATTTTGCCGTCAAGAATCACCGAACTGTAACCTTGAACAGCATTCGGAAGTGACGCAGCAGTACTCCAAGTGTCGTTGCCTGGGTCGTAAACTTCGTTTATGGCGGTTTCATTGTAGAAGGGAGTCATGCTTGAATATTTTTTTCCACCAATCAAATAGATTTTATCGTCTACTACACTCGCGGATAAATCTCCTCTGGGCGTTGGCATGGATGTTTTTGTTTCCCAAGTGTTAGTCACAGGGTCAAACACCTCATTGTTGCTGGCAAACCCTGTGCCGACGTTTCCACCTATGGCGTAGATTTTGTTTTGGAAAACAGCTGTGGCGAAACCGCTTCTCGGCGTTGGCATAGATGCCATGCTTGACCATGTGTTGGTTTGGGGGTCATACTCTTCAGTGGTGCCGATTGGGAGGTTGTTGCCGTTTATGCCGCCGATAGCATAGATTTTTCCAGATACAACCGCTATGCCTAATCCTCCGCGTGCAGTAGGCATGGGCGACACGGTGGTCCAGTCGGATTGCGTGTCGGTTGCTGCTTTTGCCTGCGGCAGGTTGAGGTTGATTGCTGGAAGAACCATCAATGCGATAAGCATGAAGATTAAGATTTGACGATGCCTAATCATTAGTTACCCCCGCAAATTCTCTTAGTTGTAAAATAATAGCGCTTTAAGCTTATATTGTTAAAGGATTATTCATGGAAAATCCCTGAATAAGATGCGAGGAAAAGTTTAATGCCCCTGAAAATAATGTTTTCCGAGGAAGAGTGTTCAGATTGATAAAAAATGTACTGATTGCGGTGGATGGCTCAAAAAATTCAGATAGAGCTTTAGATTTCGGTCTCGATTTAGCTGAAAAATACGGCGCAGTCGTAACGGCGTTGAATGTGAGTGACTCGCCACCTATGGGTGCGGTTCCAATGGAGCCCACGATGATTTCCGGGGCTAGCATGGGTGCATTTTCTAAGAATTTGCAGAAATTTCACGAAGAAACTTTGAATAAAGCAGTTGCCTATGCCAAAAGCGTTAAGCCTGACGTGGTGGTTTTTCCGAAGTTTAGAGAGGGGCACCCGTCGTCCGAGATTGTGGCTGAGGCTAAGGAGGGTGGTTTTGATGTTGTGGTGGTTGGGCATCGGGGTTCGGGCAGGGTTAGGGAAATGTTTATGGGTAGTGTGAGTGAGAAGGTGGTTCATTCGGCGCCCTGCTCTGTAATAATTGTAAGATAATTCTGATTTTTCAGAAAAACTTAAATATTCTTACAAATACTCCCTTTTAAAGGGAACAACAATGACAAACAAAGACTGTTCCAATAGTGAGTGCTGCAGAATAGACGCCGTCGTATCGGTAGACGCAAAAGGACAAATCGTATTACCCAAAGAACTCCGAGAAAAAGCAAAAATCAAACCCACCGACAAACTCGCAATCATCGCCTTCCAACGCGACAGCGAAGTATGCTGCATCGTAATGCTCAAAGTTGACGCCCTAGAAGACACGGTAAAGAACCTACTGGGGCCAGTTTTTAAAAACGTATTCCAACCGGAGAACGAAAAACTATGAAAGAAGAAAAAGTACACAAAGCAGTAAGAGAACGTTACGGAAAAATAGCTAAAACCAAGCAACCCGAAAGCTGCGGATGCTGCGGTGGACCATCGTCCAGCGAAGAAATCGGTTACAGCAAGGGCGAATTAGCGTCGGTTCCAGAAGGCGCCGACTTAAACCTTGGCTGCGGAAACCCAGTGGCGCTCGCATCGCTCAAGGAAGGCGAAGTCGTGGTTGATTTGGGTTCGGGCGGGGGCTTAGACTGCTTTTTAGCATCCAAAAAAGTCGGTGCGAAAGGCAAAGTCATCGGCATCGACATGACTGCTGAGATGCTGGAGCGGGCACGGGCAAACTGCAAGAGGGGCGGCTACAAGAACGTTGAGTTCCGCCTCGGCGAAATCGAAAACATGCCTGTGGCAGATAACACAGCCAACGTCATAATCAGCAACTGCGTCGTCAACCTCTCACCCGACAAGCAACGCGTGTTCCAAGAAGCTTTCCGCGTGCTAAAACCCAAAGGACGCCTAATGATATCTGACATAGTATTGCTCAGGGATTTGCCTGAAAAAGTGAAGAGCAGTGTTTTGGCTTATGTTGGTTGCGTCGCTGGTGCAGACTCAAAGGATGTGTACCTTGGCAAGATTAAGGCGGCGGGGTTTGGGCAAGTTGACGTGGTGAAGGAGTCTCATGTGCCTGAAATGTTTGCAAACGAGCCCGACGTGAAAGCCTTCATCGAAGAACAGAAGTTGACGAAAAAGGAAATCGCTGAGATTTCGGATGCAGTTGTGAGCATTAAGGTTTCAGCAGTGAAGCCTTAACTTTTTCTTTTTTTTGTTAACAATAAACAAAGTACTAGCCATCCTATCTTTTGGTATATTTGGAGCCGAGCCCTGTGCACAATTCGGTTTTGTGTTTTCTTTACTGTTTAACTTTCTTGACGGGCAACTTTAGAGTAACAGAAAAAAAGCAACAAACCACCAAAAAACAGAATACGGCACACCCCTCGGAACCTATTAGAAACTCTATGCAGAAACCTAAGGGGGTAGGTCGATATGGCTCAGAACCCTGCATTAGCATGTAGAAACCTGTAGAAATATCCTTTTAAATAAGGGGCAATAGACAAAAATCACGGGTGTAATTCGATAAAAATAAACAAGAAAAAAATGTTGGGTGTTAATAGTTTTCCACAAACACTTCAAAGTACGATTTCGCGTGGTAACACGTTGGGCACATGTCGGGTGCTTCTGTTCCTTCGATGACTAAGCCGCAGTTCCTGCATTTCCACTTTACAGGTTGGTCTTTCTTGAAGACTTTGCCCTGCTGCAGGTTTTCAAGCAGTTTATTGTACCTGCGTTCATGGGAGACCTCTACTTTTGCAATCATTCGGAACGTTTTGGCAACCTCTGGGAACCCTTCTTTCTCAGCGACGTCGCAGAAGCTTGGGTAGAGTGTTTCCCACTCGAGTTTTTCTCCTTCCGCTGCTGCCTTGAGGTTCTCTGTGGTTGAGGCAATGATGCCTGCGGGGTACATCGCTTTGATTTCAACCATTCCGCCTTTAAGATGCTTAAAGAATAGCTCCGCATGTTCTTTTTCGTTGGCGGCGGTTTCCTCAAAAATTGCCCCAATCTGCTCGTAACCTGATTTTTTAGCTACGCTTGCGAAAAATGTGTACCGATTGCGCGCTTGGGATTCTCCTGCAAACGCGGCTAAAAGGTTCTTCTCTGTTTGACTTCCGACAAAATCCATGTTATTTCGACTCCTACCTTGATTATTTGTAACCAAAAATAAAAGTGTTCCTTGTCAAAGGGCAGTATTCATATCAACCCTTTTATGTTTCTGCGGCGCTATTGTTTTTGCCGAATGATGAGAAGGCATTAGCTAGACATCAGATGATAGCTCAGAGTTACCCAGACGGCAAAGTCTGGGAAATCCTATATGACGAAGAAGTATAGGTTTCCCAGGCGAAAATTAAGAAAATTTTTTGAAGAAAAGAAACAATAAACCTGCATAAGCAGGTTTTCTGTGCATTCGGCTAAACTTCGATGCTGGTGCGTTTATTCATGACGTCGTCCGAGACTGCTTCGGGGAATTTTTCGCCAAGCCTCTTCTCCGCCGCAACCTCAGCTTCCTCCAGAATAGCCATCGCGTCCGCACTTGCCATCACCGTGTTCTCTGGAATGTCGCTGCTTTGATTAGTCGTGGTAACTATGTCTGAGAGCAGGCTTCCGATGTTTCCAAGTTCTTGACTTGCCTCTGGAAGAATGCTACACATCTCCGAGCGTATGTTATTTAGCATGCCTTTTGCGGGACTCAACACTGAAACTACATCGCCCATTTCTGAAACAGTGCTCATCCGCATGGAAACACTTTGCAGCGCGATGGAAGCGTGGGAAAGCATTTTCTCGACTTTACGTATCTCACCAAGCTCCGTGGCAAGGATGTTTGCTCTTGCTTGGTCCCTGTCCGCGAGTGCTTTAACGATGCGACCAAAGATTTCAGCATCACGGCTCTCAAAACGTTTCACTGCCCTATCCAAACTTTGTGTTTGAGCGTCTAACCTTTGAATAACCACGTTAATTTGCTCTTTTAAATCCACGGTGGGTTTGCCAATATTCTTTATTTTTGAAGTCAAAGATGGCTCAGCTTCTTTTTTTGTCCATCTGTCAATGAAATGATTAACCATGATTATTTCTCCTAAGTTGTACCTGACCTCAGTTGGCAGTAACGATATAAAAAAATGTTTGAACTTATAAGCTAAAACCTGAGGTTTTGAAGCTTCCAATTTTAACTTTCGTGATAAACTTTTTATGAGCAAGAATTTTATTGCTCCATCAAGTCTGCTTCGAACTAAGGAGATTGCTGGAAATTGGTATATATGCACTTGACAATTTCTGCGGTCAATCTGTCTTTTTTGATGTTATTTTTCTTGCGCGTTAATGCTTTGGACAAATGCAAAAGTAGGTATGTGGCAGCTGAATTATCGTTAAATCCATTGGAACCAACATGCACGCGATAGTAATTCTTAAAAGGGTTATGGAATATTCATTAAGTCTATTCGTGAGGAAGATAGGGATTGGCAACAGCAGTATTGGGCAAGAAAATCGTTCTCACAGCATCATCTACAGAAATGAGCGATTTTTTCAATAATCCATTTATAGCGTTCGTGGGCGGCTTCGGCAAAGGTCCCATACCATTGTCATACGTTAGAAAAACACTTTACCCCCACCGCCCAAAAAGAGCGGATGGACAAGCAAGCTACGCTCCTTATGGACTGCGTAAAGTCGAATCTATACTGATTGAAGGCGGATTTTCCCAAGACGACATCGCAGTTTCATACCCTGAAGATTTAGATTTATTCATAGGTCCAAAAACAAAAGTTCTAGGCATATCCTCAATGGACCCCACTGGCATGGGCTATGTGAGCAAAACATACAGCTCAATCGTCGGTGGCGGAGAACCCATGAACCGAATAGAATTCAAAAAGCTCGTCCAGCATCCAGCTATCAAAAAGTATAAGCCAAAAATCATCGTCGGCGGATACGGGTCCTGGCAGCTTGAGCGCCAACGCGTCTCAGAAAGCTTAGGCATTGATTGTGTTCTCATGGGTGGTCGACCTGCTCCGATAGTTGAGCTTTTCAAGAAAGCCATCAACGGCGAACCACTTCCGCGGATTGCAAAAGCGGATGAATCATTGGACAACTGGAACTACAATGTGGAAATGCCGCTTACTAAAAACGTGGCTATTCATGGAGCTGTAGAAATCTCGAAGGGTTGCGGTCGAAACTGCCAGTTCTGCACGCCCACGCTGCAGCATAAAATTGATGTGCCGCTTGAAAAAATCATGCAGGAAGTTGCTTTAAGCACAGCTCAAGGCAGCAACCACATAACACTGATTACAGAAGACCTGTTCATCTATGGCGCAACAGGCAAGACATTTATCCCCAATCGCGAAGCAGTCGTGAACCTGGTTAGTAGCGTCGCAAAATATCCAGGTGTCAAAAGTATCCAGGCAGCGCACATGTCTTTGGCTCCTGTTTGGCATGACCCCTTGATGATTAAGCAACTCGCGGAAATCCTCATCGAAAAAAGCTGGTACAGTTTTGGTAAAAAACCAATAATTACCGCGGAGACAGGAGTTGAAACTGGCAGTCCACGACTCATGAAGAAGTATATGGCGGGTAAGATGTTGCCGTTCAAACCTGAACAGTGGCAAGACGTGGTCACTAACGCGTTTGGCATCTTAAATGATAACGACTGGTATCCATTGGCGACCTTGATTATTGGGTTGCCTGACGAGAAAGAAGAAGACATGCTACAGACGCTGGAACTCATGGATAAACTCAAGGGTTACAACGCGTTCTACGTGCCGTTGTTCTTTGTGCCGCTTGAAAACTGCGTACTCATGAACAAGAAAGGCGCAGAAATGGATTCACTCTCGAAAGCACGTTGGGACTTCTTTATTAAATGCTGGGAGTACAACGTTAAAATCTGGAAACCCACCTTCCTGGAAAACCGCTTAAGCAACCCGTTGATGTATAAAGCATTCGACCAAGTTCTCATTCCGTACTTCGGCAAAATCATAGGTGCGTACTACGGTTTAACACGCGGCGAAAAGAGCGAACCGTTAAAACAGGCTTTTTGGCAACTGAGCATGCCGATGCCTGAATCGTCAAAACGAAAAATGAAAGATAGAGCTTAGGCAGTTTCTTCTTCTGCCATTTCTTCACTGTTTTCTTCTTGTTCCACTGCTTCCTGCGGTGGCTCTGTTGCTTGTTGCGGCTGCATCTGTGGAGTTTCTTGGATTGGCAGCGGCAGGATTTTTCTTGCATGCGTAATGTAACCCGTATGCCCCGTCATCATCGTGTTGGGGCGTGTTTTTCCACGTTCCACCTGCATGCTGCGCATGAGGCACTCGATGGTTTCGATGAATACAAAGTTGTTTTCGCGCAGTGCCTCAGTGGTCTTCACGACTTGGTCGATAGTTGGGCTAAACGAAACGATTACTCCTGAAGCCCTCAATGCTGCGTAGGCGTGGGGAACCACAAGCCACGGCGTCGCCAAATCCAAAATCACCGCATCCACATCCCGCTCTTCGTAGCCGCTCAATGTGACGTCGCCGCTTTTCATTTCGACGCGGTCGATTAGTTTTGAGCGTTCCAAGTTTTTAGCGGCGTTTTTCTGGAATTCACTGCGCAGCTCGTAAGTGTAGACTTTTCCTGTTGGCCCAACATAATTAGCTAGTGCGGTGGTTAAGGAGCCTGTTCCTGTGCCGGATTCGACCACTCGGCTTCCCGGTCCGATGCCGCTGAACATCACGATTAACGCGGCGTCTTTGGGATAGATGATTTGGGTGTTGCGGCTGGACTTCATGATGTAATCGGTTAAGCTGGGTTTAAGAGTGGTGAAGTAGATACCCATACTGCTTTTGATGGGTTCTCCGTATTCTTTGCCGATGAGCTCGTCGAGTTTGAGGTATCCTTTGTGAGTGTGAAAGGTTTGCCCAACCTGCATCTTTAACATGTAAGTTCGCCGTGCGTCCAAATAGATTAATACGTAGTCGCCGTCGCATATTTTTTGGTTAGCCAACTGTGTTTTCCTCTTTTGGAAGTGAAACGGGGTTGTTCCATTTAAGCTTTGAACCCAAAATGAACTGAGCCCTTCCCTTGTTAAAACCGACTTTTTTCATAATCGCCGTTGCGGCAAGGTAGATGCGGCGTGTTTTCTATTCCAATGAATAAAAAAAATGTTGGTTCCCCGAAGGGAATTTTTCAGTCGTTCGGTTGCAATTGTTTATTGTGGTGGAGGTGGCGGAGGTGCTTGATAGTTGACGTTTACGGTTGTCTGATTTGTAGATTTTCTTCCCCGCGTCAACAGGACGATAATTATAATCACTACGAGTATGATGATTATTATAATTATTATCCACAGCATTGACCCTGAGAATATCGAAGGTGCTGGTGTCGGTGACGGTATGGGTGTAGGAGTAGCTGTCGGAGTCGGAGTAACTGTTACTACTGGTGCTGCTGTAACTGTAACTTGGCTTGCAACCCAAGTTACGTTTGTTGAGGATGTGACTGTTGAAGTATGGTCGGTTGGGCTTATTGCGGTAGCAGTGACTGCGTCAGTTCCAGCTGTTGTGCTTTGCCAGCTGAATGTTGCTTCTCCATTTGCGTTGGTAACTGCTGTACCTGTGTGTCCCTGGTTTGGTCCCGAATCAATCTTGAAGCTAACTGTTACGCCTGCGACTGGACTGCCCACGACGTCTGTCATGTGCACTGTAACTATGTGGCTGTTTCCAACGGTTTCAGTGGTTGTTGCTGTCGTCAAAGCTATGCCTGATACGCCCACGGTTCCTGGCAATGAAGACGGATTAAACGACTGTTTAAGCTCAAGGTAGAAAATCATTCCATAGATTCCGTTAACATCGGTGTTGCTTACTTCAGTGCCGCTCATTTCATCCATGTCTTCGCCGTTGAATATTATCAAGCCTTTACCGAACTCAGCGTACGTGTGAACGGGTCCAGTGACTCCATCGACGTTAGTGCAAACCATGTGAACATGCCAGTTTTGGTTAAATGACGTCATTACGTTGCTGTCGCCAGTCTCGGCGACACTATTGCAGAGTGCAGGTGCGTTAACGTAGTTTGAACTGGTTGTCGAATTCGATCCAAGTGTGTCGCTTTCAACTATCCATGTTTGGCCTTCAGATCCAGTTTGTCCAGGGTTGCTGCTGTTGAATGGGTAGATGAAATTTGTGTAGTCGTTAGTTGTGATTTCAGAGTCGTATATTATCAGTTTTCCGCCGTTGGAAACGAAATGGCTAATTCTGCTGCTAAACGTTGAGTCTGCCCAGTAGTTGGTAGATGATCCAGCGTCGCCAGATATGTAGAGTTGCACGAACACAACTGTGTCAAATCCAGTTAGAGGATCTGTTGCAGCAGTCATGATAGTGTCTGGACTGAGGTTTGTAAACGTGAAGGCGTCGCCGTTTGGCCAGCCGCTTGTCGGTAAGCTTCCGCCGTTTGCTGCTTGACCGCTTGGACCAGGCACCAATGCAACGTTTGAACTCTTTGGGATCTGTGCGGCGCTAGCGTTTGAAACCACTGCCTCGCTGACTATTGAAAATGCAAACAACGAAATTATTAAAATAGTAATTAGGTTTTTTATGTTTTTATTCATTTTTCTTTCCCTCTTTATACAGAAAAATAATTACCTTCCAAGTTGTATTTAATATTAACTCCAAGATCACGTGGGGCATTTAATGCTGAATGCCCAGTTTATTAAGGGATATAGCAAGGTTAACTGCGGGTACACCTATTCCGATGGTTTGTTTTCGCGTCTGTTAGCATGAATCTAAATCTTCAAGAACTCGCACTTGCTCTTGACTTGTCAATAACTGAGACCGTTCCCAATTGGCTACACAATATATTTGCCTGTTTTCTCAAAGTCCCTAACAATCTCCATTACGCGTTTGGGTGCATTGTACGGTCCAAGAGGAATGTCTTTTAGCAAAACCCAAGGCGACTTACACGCAACCACCGTAGCAATGTGCTGTTCCCCGAAGCTTTTTTTTGCCACCTCAACAACTTCTCTTCTGACCCCTGTCTCTGTCAAGTCGCCGAGTGCATGAAGGTATTCGTGAAGCAGAAGGTTGTATAATAACGCGTTAACGGTGGGTTTGTCGCTCAACGATGCTTCGACGATTTCTACGAGTGCACGATTAAGGACGATGTTGTTAGTTCCAACAGGGTAGTAGGCGCCAAGCTGCAGGGGCAAATCATCCAGAAACAGCATCATCCCATCCCTGCGTTTGCCCAAAGCAAACTCGGCGGTTTGCTTCACGATTTTCCAAACTTCAGCGTAGTTTCTGGCTTTGTCCAAAGTAGTGCCGAAGGGTTCTGTGGGTTTGGAATCGTTTTTGCTCAAAAGTGGTCACCTTCAAGAGGTAAGAAAAAGAACATGCCTTTAAGGGTTGCACTGATAGCTCTCAAAACATCTTGGTTTTCAAAGATAGCACGCCAAGTTTTTAACATGTTATCGCCCTGAAAAACTGTCAATACTGACCTACATCTATGGATTTGACCCTCCCCTCTATCGTTTCTACATAGAACCACTAATAGGCTCCAAATATGAACCAGCAAACTCCTCAGCCAGTTCGCCCCAACAGCCATCAGGCTACAGCGGTGAAATAAACGTAAAATTGATAAACAACAACTGCTTCTGTCATAGCGTTATAGGTGAAAATTGAATGGCAAGTAATGTCGTCGTAAAAGACATCATGCAAAAAGACGTTAAAGTCGTAAACAACAACACTGTTATGCAAGAAGTAGTTGCAATAATGAACAAATTCGACAAAGACGCAATCCTCGTTGTTCAAAGCGGGATACCAACTGGAATCATCACCGTCAAAGATGTTCTGATCAGAGCCGTCGAAGCCAATGTACCGCTCAAAACCGTTATCGCAAGAATGGTTTACACAAACCCACTCGTAACTATCAGCGAAGACGCAACCGTTGAAGAAGCAGCTAAACTAATGAAGCACTGGAACATCAAACACTTACCAGTTGTCGACAAAAAAGGTACCCTAGTAGGCTTACTCGATGATAGAGCAGTTGTCTATGCGGTTCCAAAATTGATGTCGATGATGGAAGAATTCTGCCGCCGAAAATAACGTCTTCCCTAATTTTTAATTTTTTATTTACCAACCATTTTTCCAACAAACAAACCAAAATTAGATTCTACGCAGAAATAAACAAGAAAAAGATAGAAAAAGGCTTATGCCTTGGTTTCTTTTGCCCAAGCTTCTTTTGCCAGTTTGGCAAGTGCGTCAGTGTTTGTCTGGTCGTTTAAATCTGTTAAAACGTTTTTGATTTCGTTTCGGACAAGCAAAGCAATTTCGTTAACGCGCAGCGGCTCAGGTCTTGTTGATTGATAGATTCGCAGTGCACGTAGAACAAATCGAACGATTACACCGTTGAGTTCTTCTTGTAATACGGTAAGTTCATCCTTGCTCTCAACCATTTTCTTGCTATAAGCAACTGAATCTCTTTTTCCAGTAGGTTCCATTTTTAAATCAGTCCTTTAAGCTGAAGTGTCAATGGGGCATTATAGCCTTTTCTAAAAAAAGTGGTTTTCTTAGGAAATGGAGGTTTTTGGTTTCCCAAGCTTCTTGTTGATGCATGCTTGGATAAACCCTGCATATTCAGGCGACGCTCTTGCTGGGCGACTCTTGAATTCACCGTGGAACTGCGAAGCAAAATAGAAGTATTTTTCTGGCAACTCTAAAGTTTCCATTCTTCTGCCGTCGCTGCTCTTTCCAGTGAAGCATAAGCCGTTTTTCTTGAGCGTTTCGATGTAGTCAAGGTTTACTTCGAAGCGGTGGCGGTGGCGTTCATGGATTTCTTCTTGCCCAAACATACTGTAAGCCAATGTGCCTTTCTGCAGAACGATTTTGTGGGCGCCCAAACGCATGGTTGCGCCTTTAATCTCTATTCCGCGTTGCTCAGGCATCAGGTCTATGACTGGGTAGGGTGAGTCAGGGTTGATTTCTGTGCTGTTAGCATCCGTTAAGCCGCATACGTTTCGGGCAAACTCGATGACGGCAAGCTGGAAACCATAACAGATGCCCAGGAATGGTATGTCTTTTTCACGTGCAAACCTTGCAGCTGCAATCTTGCCTTCTGTGCCTCTTGGACCAAACCCGTAGGGAACAAAGACACCGTCGTAGTCAGCTAATTCTTTGATGCATTGGGGGTCGCGCTCGTATTTTTCTGCTTCCAAGTAGGATATGCAGACTTTGGTTTTGCATGCTGCGCCGCCGTGGCGTAGTGCTTCAGTCATGCTGACGTAACTGTCGGATAACCCAGCGTACTTGCCGACCAGTGCAATCTTTACTTCGTGTTCGGGATGAACCATGCCGTCGACGAAGGTTTGCCATTGGCTGAAGTCTTTTGTTTCGCATTTAAGTCCTAAACGTTGGCAGATGAAGTCGCCCATGCCCTGCTTGTCCAATATAAGCGGCACCTGATAAACGGTTTCAGCGTTGTATGAGCAGAACACTGCACTCTCGGGAATCGTGCCGAACAACGCGATTTTTCTAAGTGCTTCCGCGTCAATCATGGTTGGACTTCTTGCAACGATGGTGTCGGGTTGGATACCGATGCGGCGAAGTTCGTTAACGCTGTGCTGCAATGGTTTAGTCTTCATTTCGCCCGTAACATCTAAAACAGGCACCAAAGCTACATGAACATAGAGCGTGTTCTCGTATCCTTCTTCCACACGCATCTGACGTATCGCTTCCAGAAACGGCAAGCCTTCGATGTCGCCAACTGTGCCGCCGACCTCTGTTAACACGATTTCGGCGCCGACCATTTTGGCGGCGTTTCTAACTCGGTTTTTAATCTCGTTAGTTACGTGGGGAACAATTTGGACGCATCTTCCCAGAAAGTCGCCGTGGCGTTCTTTCTCGATTACGCTGCGGTAGATGGTTCCTGTGGTTAAGTTGTTTTCTTGTTTTAGGCTTAAATCCAAGAAGCGTTCGTACCAGCCGAGGTCAAGGTCGGTTTCCCCGCCGTCGTCGGTTACGAAGACTTCGCCGTGCATGTACGGGTTCATCGTTCCCGCGTCGATATTGACGTAAGGGTCGATTTTTACAACCGTCGGTTTAAGCCCCCTTACCTGAAGCATTTTGCCGATGGAGGAAGTTAAGATGCCTTTACCTACCGAACTTAACACGCCACCCGTAACGAAAATGTACTTAACCATGCTTTTCCCCACAATAACTTACACCTTTCATAGAGAATTAATATAACTCTTTTGTGTGCAGAACTGTCAAAACGTGCAACCAAGCATGATGAAGCATGGATGAATGAAGAATCTATTGGGGCGGGGCTTGGTTATATCTGCGGTTGTGGCGCAGCCCCAAAACGAGAATCCACACGCCGACCAAAATTATCACTATGGGCCAGAAATAAGTCCAGAACGCCGTGAAACCCCAAAAAGCCGCTAGCCCAAACAGGATTATGAATAAGCCTGCGATGAGAAGCCCAAAACCGCTGCTTCCCCGGTAGTAGTGACCATAGTTTTCTTGGTAGTACCGTCTGCGTTCATACCTTGAGTAAGGTCTGTCGGCATAGTAGAGTGGAGAGCCGCAGTTAGTTCAGTTCGACGAGATATCTTGATTGAGTGTGCCGCACTTTGAACAATAAACCAATTCAATTCTCCTGGATTATCCTTCTGTGCGCCTTAAACTCATATAATTTTTGGTTTCCAATGAAAAGTATGCGTTCTACTGCATAAGATATTAATTGCAATGGTTGTACTAAGTACTTGGAGATTCTAAATGCCGCAAGCCTTTGTATTGATAAACGTGGAGTCAGGAGCAGAAGAAGACATAGTTAAAGAACTCAAGAAGATTGAGGGTGTTGAGGAAGCATACTATTCCTATGGTGTTTACGACATTATTGCTAAGGTTAAAGCTGACTCGATGGAGAAACTCAAGGAAATGGTAACGCGCAAAATAAGAGCCCTCAGCAGGGTCCGGTCAACGTTAACGTTGATTATGATGGAAGAATAACCATTTTTGCCACAGAGAACGAGCTCTGTTTTCTCTTTTTTGATTGTTTTAGCGTCAGTTTTATTAGAATAAACACCTAACCAGTTGGTATGCTTAGAAAGCTTGCCGGTTTAGTGATTGCGTTTTTAGTCGTCTTAAGTTTAGCTTCGGCTGTGTCTGCTGATTTGTCAGTCGGCGTGAAGAAGGGCGATTGGATAGAGTACTTGGTAACTTACACTGGTACACCGGGGCAGGGTCACGATATTAACTGGGCGCGGATGGAAGTGGTGGATGTGCAGGGCACCAACATATCCGTTAGCATCACGTCAAGGTACCCCAACGGCTCCACAGAGGTCTTCAACTCAACCTTGAACTTGGCGACGGGCAAATTAATCGATGACTTCATCATCCCCGCAAACCTAAACGCGGGCGACACGTTTCTCGACCAAAACCTGGGCAACGTAACCATAAACAGCTCTGACCAACAGACATACTTGGGCGCTAACCGGGCGGTTCTGCATGCCTCCACGAGCCAGAACACGTACGTTTGGGACCAAGCCACTGGCGTCAGCGTTGAAGGCACCTCGCAGCAGCCCGATTATACAATGCACACTATCGTCGAAGCTACAAACATGTGGCAGTCGCAGCACGACTATGATTTCACCCCTTTGCTTTTGGCTGCTGCCGTATTGGTGTTTGTCATCGCAGGATTAGCGGTGTATGCTATGCGACATAAAAAGAAGGCAACATCAAAAGTAACGTGAAAAAGTTTTTTGTCGTTTTTTGGTTAACGCTTAATAGCTAAACATCCGAAGTCTAAGAAGGCTCAGAACCCAAATGATTCAAACCAAGAAAACCCGACGCATAAACCCCATTTTCGTAGTGTTGGTTCTGGGTTTAGTCGCTTTTATCCTCTACATCGTGTTCTTCATTAACCCCGCGCAGGTCATCGCTATCCTCTCGAAAACCAACCTCGCCTACTTCGCGGGAGCGTTCGTGGCGTACTCGATGTTTACGATTTGCTCTTCACTGGTTTGGCAGCGGCTCCTCAGTTGCTTATCTGTGAAAATCAGCAAACGAAAAGCCCTGCTCTACACGTGGGTTGGGTTGTTTTTTGAAGCAACCGTTCCACAGTTGGGCTGGTCTGGGGAAGTGTCCAAGACTTACCTTCTAAATAAAGATTCGAAGGTTGACGCGGGAAAAATTGTGGCGTCGGTCGTGGGACAAAAAATTTTCACCATGACTACAAGCGTGGTTGCGTTGGCGTTGGGTTTGGGTTTAGTACTCATTAACTATTCCCTGCCACTAACAACCGCCCTCTTAATCGCTTTCATACTGAGTTTGTCGATTCTGGGTTTAAGCATAGTTTACTACGTGAGCATCAAGCCGACGGCGACCAAAACCCTGCTCGGCTGGGTAATAAAAATTATCTCTTTCTTCAGGAAACGTTGGAACCCCCAGAGCTTTCAATCCAAAGGCGAAGAAACCCTGGGCAACTTCCACGTTGGCATCTCACAGTTGAAAGCAAAACCCCGCGAGCTCATCTTTCCGATTGCTCTTGCAGTTACGGGTTTTATTTTTGAAATCTCCGTCGTCTTCCTAACCTTCATGGCATTGGGTTATCCTGTGCCAATCGACAAAGTCCTCATAGTCTTCACTTTGGCGGGGGCACTTCAAACGGTCGGCTTGACGGTTTTCGGGTTCACAGAGATAGTTATGACATCCATCTTTACTTTTCTTGGCATCCCGGTGGATTTGAGTTTCTCGGTGACGCTTTTGACGCGGGTTGTGAACTTGTGGTTCCGCCTAGCAGTGTCCTATGTAGCGTTGCAGTGGGCAGGCATAAAAATCATCAAGCAATCGGGCAGTGCAGAATAGGAAATGTTTTAAGCAAACTCTCACTTAAGATATTGTCAGAGGATTTGTTATGCCTACAGCGTTTGTGTTGATAAATACTGAAATAGGCTCTGAATCGGATGTTCTAAAAGAGCTGAAAAAAGTTGAGGGCGTAGAAGAAGCCTCAGCGGTTTACGGAGTCTACGATATAGTGGCAAGAGTCAAAGCCGATACTATGGATAAACTGAAGGAGATTGTTACATGGCGGATTCGGCGACTTGACAAAGTGCGTTCGACACTTACCATGATCGTCGTGGAAGATAAATAAATAAACAAACATTCCTTTTCTTTTAGCGTAACCCTGCTTTCTTCAATTGCTATATTACACTTGTGACTAGCACGGCACAGTCACATAATTTTAAATTATTTTCGGCTGAATAAACTCCCTGTGCGCCGAAGGTAGAGCAGAATGAAAACAACATTGCCCATCAAAAATCTGCGAAGTAGCCCCACCAGAGCTTTTGTTGCCAGCGGATGCACGGTTTTTTTAATCGGTTGGATAGAGAGGTTTGGGGATGCATCGAATCTTTTTATGTTCCCTTCAAGCAATGAAGAACACTTGAACCTCTAAAGCCAGCCACCCTCTCGCTCAAATGGAAAGGAGAAAAATATGAAATGCCAACGGCTTACATTCTTTTAAACACGGAAATCGGCGCAGAAAAACAAGTTTTAATTTCCCTGAGAAAAATCGGAGGCGTAGAAGCAGCGCACCATTTATGGGGCGTCTACGACATAATCGTAAATGTTAAAGCCGATAGCTTGGAAGAACTTAAGAGCATCATAACCAGCCGCATCGAAAAAATCGGCAGGATAAACTCAAAATTAACCATCATAACCACTGAGAAACCCCAGAACCCAACCTCAAAACAAGTCGTTTTTGAAGCTCCCCTAATCCAATAGTCACAGCATGTTTTAGGTTAACGATACTTTTTAATTTCTAACACGTCTTCTATTCTTCATCTTGGAGAGCAGCCGCGTTGACACAGCAGACTATGCATATTGGGTTGGATGATACTGACTCAACGAAGGGAGGCTGCACCACATACCTCGCCGCGGTTCTAATCGAGAAACTCGCAAAATTCAATGTTAACTTTGCCGATTACCCCACCCTGATTAGGCTTAACCCCAACGTACCCTGGAAAACACGGGGCAACGGCGCCCTATGCCTTCGATTTACCTACAGCGAAGAATTTGAAGACGACATAAAAAGCACCGCCATGGATCTTTGGGAAACGCAGTCGGCTGTCAAAGAAAAAGGTACCGACCCAGGAATAGTCATCTACAAAAATCAGGAAATCTCCGCTGAGCTGCGCGCGTTCTCGAAAAAAACTGAAACCGCCATCGTAACCCTCAAAGAAGCAACGGCCCTCATCAAAAAGTTGGGTGCAGAGGCAGCTGGGTTTAACTCTTGCAGGGGAATCATCGGTGCACTAGCGGCAATCGGAGAAACCTTAGATTTCGACCACACCTTCGAGTTGATTGCTTACCGAACACCCGAAAACCTGGGCACCAAACGGCGGGTTGATGAAGGTTCGATTTTTGAAATGGACAAGCAAACTCAGCCCTTCACCTTCAACAACGTGGATGTTGAGAAGGGCAGAGTTATCATTACGCCGCGTGGTCCTGACCCCATCCTGTTTGGAATCAGGGGTGAATCCGCGGAAATAGTCAAGAAAGCCTACGGTTTGGTTAAGCCGTTGGAGTCTGTGGAGCGTTGGGTTATCTTCCGAAGCAACCAGGGCACAGACGCCCACCTGACACCCGCCCAATCGTTGGGAAGCCTTGAACCTTATAGCTCAGTCATCGCCAAAGGCACTGTTTCAAAGAACCCGCGAGTAGTTCCACTGCGACACGTCATCTTCTCCATCAAAGACGAAACCGCTGAAGTAGATTGCGCCGCCTACGAGCCCACGGGTGATTTGCGCAAAATTGCGAGAGAACTCATTGTCGGCGACGAAATCGAGGTTTACGGTGCCGTCCACAAAGCCACCGCCAATAAGCCCGTGACGATTAACCTCGAAAAAATCAGCATCAAATCACTTGCCAAAAAAACCGTTTCGGAAAACCCCCTCTGCCCTAACTGCAACAAACGCTTAAAATCCATGGGCAAAAACCAGGGGTTACGCTGCGAAAAATGCGGCAGCAAATATAGCGAATTAAAGAAAACCGAGTCTGTTATGCCACGAGCGCTCAAGGTGGGGTTGTACGTCACTTCGACGCGTTCTCAGCGGCACCTGACTAAACCGCTTCGGCGCTACGGTTTAGAGAAAGCGTGCAGAGAGCATGAACCGATGATTGATGGGTGGCATTCCTCTTTTTCTTGAACTCTCATCCAGATTTTTTGACTGCAAAGCCGGGGTCCAGACGCGGCTCCATGGAGCAGATAAGAAAAGCCTTTAAGCGAAACCAACCAATTGACAGCTATGCCAATAATTGAATCATTAGACGAAGCCGTAATAGATGCCCCGCCCGTAGATGTCTACAAAGCTGTTTTAAACGAGTTCGGAGGAGTAACCCACTGGTGGATGCCCATTCACGAATCAAAACTCAAAGGCGACCTGCCCATCAACCATGAAGGCGCAGTCGTTAATATCGCCATACACCGCACTGGAAACGCCAAGTTCTCCTACAAGATAACCAAGCTCGTGGAAGGCAAATCCATAGATATGGACATTTCAGGCGACTTCGTCGGAACGGGGTCATGCACATTTGAGCCTGAAGGCGACAAGACAAAAATGCAGTTCCGATGGAACGTCAAAGTCGCAAAGTTAGGCTTTGTCATTCTCTCACCGTTCATAAGCATCGCAAAAGGCCACTCCGAAGTTATGCAGGCAGGGTTCAAAGCCTTAAACAGCTACCTGACCGACATCACTAAATAAAAAACTGTAAACCGCACCAAAGCGGGGTCTTCTATTTTTCGTATTTTCGACGAACAATCAACAGTACGTTGCCTGCAATTGCACGATTAAAATATGCAGGATGATCCGTGGAAACGCCATCAAAAATGGCGAAATAATTTAAATGCATGATTCTCGTAACCCATTAAACGCAACAGTGGAGTCCTGAAACCCTTGACTAAGACATTTACCGAAGCAGATTACAGTCTTCCATTCTTCAAGCAGGAAGGCTTCGTTAGG